>Ga0209284_10000272_pt1 | contig 84759 bp, 69 predicted proteins | sample FRY03_FD_187211 | JGI IMG/M metagenome (GOLD analysis project Ga0209284, IMG submission 187211) | Freshwater microbial communities from Lake Fryxell liftoff mats and glacier meltwater in Antarctica - FRY-03 (SPAdes) (version 2) | ecosystem: Environmental > Aquatic > Freshwater > Ice > Glacier... | reverse complement strand
CGCCATTGGCGATGAAACCTTGACGGTCATCGGAGGTCTGACAACCATTGAAGCGTTGATTCTGCGCCGCGCGGGATTTACGGACGCCGGGCTTCAGAATATCACGAGTCTTAATCGGCTGCGTGCGATCGACCTGCGGAACAGTAATGTCACCGATGCGGGGGTTGCACATCTCGCCGGATTGAAATCTCTTGTGGACGTGCAGCTGGAAAAATCCAAAGTCACTGATGCAGGCATTGAATTTCTCAGAGGTCTGCCGCTGAAGTCCCTGAACCTGAATTACACAGCGGTGACTGATGGCGCGATGCCAGCCATCGGAAGTATCAGCACTCTTGAATCGCTTCAAATGGAAGCGTCCCGTTTGACTGACGCCGGAATGCCGGAAGTTGCCAAACTGAAGAAGCTGAAACGCTTCGGATGCCGGCTCGCAGATGTTACAGGCGTTGGCATTCAGCATTTATCAGGGCTGACCGAACTTGCTCGCCTGGAACTGCGGGAAACCTCTTTGGACGATGAAGGTCTGGAAGTCATCAGCAACCTTCCGAAGCTGACTTATCTGGATATCAGCGAGTGTCGCCTAGTGTCGGCCGATGGGATTTCAAAACTTGGCAAACTGACCGGGCTCACATTTCTGGAGCTCCGGGAGATCAAGAAAGTGAAGGATGAAAGTTTCGCCGCGCTCTCCCCGCTGGTCAATCTTGTGGATTTGAATGTGGAAGCCACACGCATCACGGATGAATCGATCTCCACGCTGCTGAAGTTTCAGAAGCTTGAGAGACTCAGCATTGCCGGTTCACAGATGGGTGACGATGGAATCGTCCAGCTCAGTAAGCTGCCGGCGCTGAAGTGGCTGAATCTGACCGCGTCGTTCCCCAAGCCTGAGACCGTTGCTGCTCTCAGAGCTACCCGGCCAGAATTGGAAATCGTCGAGTAACGAGCGCTCGAATCAGCCAAACGTGAATTGACCGCCTCCAGCAGACTTCCTTCCGGCCCTTATTTATGACAAGCCCGTCCATGCAGCCCGACACGTCAAAGCGAACTCGCAGTGAAGTCCTTTTTCGTCACGCCTCGAAGCTGATTCCAGGCGGAGTCAACAGCCCGGCTCGCGCATTCGGTGGGGTAGGCGGGACGCCGCCTTTCATGAAACGTGGCGATGGTGCCTATCTCTTCGACGTCGACGGGAATCGATTTATCGACTACATCGGATCATGGGGTCCGCATTTGTTCGGGCATCGCCATCCCAGAATCCTGAAAGCAATCGAGCACTCGCTGACGATTGGCACAAGCTTTGGAGCACCCACTGAGGCGGAGGCGGAGCTGGCGCAGCTGGTGATCGAAATGGTGCCATCCATCGAAATGGTGCGGATGGTCAATTCGGGCACCGAAGCTACGATGTCGGCGATTCGCGTCGCGCGAGGGTTCACTGGCCGGAATGGGATCGTCAAATTTGCCGGCTGTTATCACGGGCATGTAGATAGCCTGCTGGTCTCTGCCGGAAGTGCTGCGTTGACGCTGGGTTGCCCTTCCAGCCCAGGTGTTCCCGCTGGCTGCACCGCCGATACGCTGGTGTTGCCATACAATGATTGCGAAAGCCTGAAGGCCGCTTTTAAAAAAAATGGTGACCAGCTTGCGGCGGTGATTCTGGAACCCGTTGTCGGCAACATGGGATGTGTCATTCCATCCGCCGAGTTTCTGTCGCTGTTGAGAGCCCTCTGTACTCAGTCCGGCACGGTGCTGATTTTCGACGAAGTGATGACCGGGTTTCGTGTTGCTGCCGGGGGTGCTCAGGAACTGTTCGGGGTGATCCCGGACATGACAACGCTGGGGAAAATTATTGGAGCTGGAATGCCGGTCGGTGCCTACGGAGGACGCTCGGAGATCATGAAGTGTGTTTCCCCGGTCGGCAAAGTTTACCAGGCGGGAACACTCTCCGGAAATCCGGTCGCGATGGCGGCCGGGATCGCGATGCTGAATCTGATACGAGACGAAAATCCTTATCCTCGGCTGGATCAGATCAGCAGCACACTTGCGGACGGATTCCAGGATGCCGCCGATCAGGCTGGCATTCCCGTACGCATCAACAGAGTCGGCAGTATGCTGACAGTGTTTCTGACCTCACAGGATGTCAGCGATCTGGGCACTGCGACGTCGTCCGATACGGCTCAGTTCTCAAAATGGTTTCACGGGCTGTTGAATCGTGGCGTTTATTTGCCCTGCAGTCAGTTCGAAGCGATGTTTGTTTCGGCGGTTCACTCGCCCGAAGACATTGCTCAGACCGTTGCGGCTGCAAAAGAGGCTTTTGCGGAATGTGCTGGCTAAGCACTTTATTTCGAATAGTCTTCGATGTTGCATTTTGGCAGCGTTGTCACTTTGCAACATCGCTGTAAAGACGGGACGGGTGAAACACAATCTGGCCTATACGGACTTTTGGTGGGGAAACCTGTACCCCTGGTTTAAAGAAACGAATTAGATTTCCGTGGGCCAAAGAATCCCGTCCAGATCGGGTCTGATCTGATCGAATTCGTGTTTTCCCGGAAGTCACCTTCGATGTCCACATCCCAAATTCTGGATTACTCCGCAAAGACTCCTCGTCCGTCTGAAAGCAATGCGGCGTCTGTTTCGTCGTTCTCTGCGCTCGTTGCTCAGCATACGATTGACCTGCCTGGGACAGAGTGGCTGAGCCGAGTGTCTCTTACGGTACCTCGTGAAAACGTCCAGTGTCTGTCGGCCGGTCATCGTGTCGTGAAGCGAGCGTTTGATGTCGTCACGGCCCTGACACTACTGGTTGCCACGTCTCCGATCCTGCTTATCGCGGCATCGCTTGTCAAACTGACATCACCTGGCCCCATGATTTATTCTCAGACCAGAGTTGGCCTGAATCTTCGCAAGAAGAAAAAATGCGATCGACGTGAACAGACCCAGGGGCTGCTTGCTGAAGCTTCGGATCGCCGCAAACCCGGCAGAGATCGACGAGAAGTCAGTAACTTTGGTCGACCATTCACGATCTACAAGTTTCGCACGATGCGAACGGATGCGGAGCGATCGGGTGCTCAGTTTGCAAAACAGGGCGACGCTCGAATCACTCCGATTGGTCGGTTCCTGCGTCGGACGCGAATTGATGAACTTCCACAGCTGTGGAATATTTTGAAGGGTGACATGTCATTGATTGGCCCTCGCCCGGAACGGCCGGAATTCATGAAGGAACTGCAGGAACATATTCCGAACTTCATGGATCGCCTTGGGTTGAATCCAGGGCTCACCGGAATCGCTCAGGTCGTGAACGGTTACGACAATGAACTGGAAGGTTTTCGGCGCAAAGTCTCCTACGACCTGCTGTACCTTCAGAACTGCAGTGTCTGGAACGATATCAAGATTCTGATTCGAACCATTCGGGTTGTGATCACCGGCGAAGGGGCGCTTTAAGCGAGCGGCAGATAAAATCGGGTTTTGGCTGAGGATGGAACAACTGGCCTGCCCTGATCACAGGCTGAGACAGAAGCCTTCCTGAACAGCAGAGAAAAAAGCCCGCAGGAAACCTGCGGGCTTTTTTGCGTGGAGAATCAAAGCGATATCGATTCTTCTAAGGAGAAGCGATTACCGCAGGCGGATCGTCGTTATGCTGGTCGATGGCAATCACAACTGCGGTCGCTGCCGCACCCATCACAGCCAGAGCCACGACGTCCATAAGCCCGAAGCCGGAACTGGCGTGCCCGTATGGTTCGTAGTAGCGATCGCCATAATCGTCGTATGCCTGGCCTCGAATGATGTCCTCGCTGGCGGCGACGACGAATCCGTCAGTTGCACCTACTGGAGCGGTGCCGTTGTTCCAGAGCCGGACCGGAGACTTCATAGACCCCACTGTGATGTCGTGAGCGCCTCCGCGGAGACCGGTAATCAGAAAGTCGCCCTGGCGGCCGGTGGTCGTTCGGGCAATGGTTGTTCCGTTCCATGTCAGCTCAATCTGAGCGTCGGCGACCGGATGCTGCTCCGAAGTATAAACCTGACCGTACAGCGAACCGTCCGGCATGAGTTCGACGTCGCGAGGGACGTTGCTTCGTCCGCCATCAAATGCACAAACAGTGTTTGACAGCAGGATCCCAAAGCATACCGCGATGCTGGCGGCTTGATTCAAAAACGTGTACTTTCGCATCTCTTTGAGACCTTCTTCATTTCCCGAAAGCAAAACGCAGGGGAAAGCCCGATCGTGTGAAATCGCAGTTGATCGGTTCATCGACAAAGCCGGAAAGAGTGCTACATTCGGAACAGTCAGAAAAAACAGATTCCACAGAAAAACCGATCCGCGCATTTTCTGCCGGTTTCTGCTGAGCGAAGGATTTTCGGCCATGGATGCTTCTGAACCCATTTTTCCGATCGGACGAGGTGCGGCATCGAATCCAGTGAACAGATTTCTGCCGATTCTTGCCGAAGCGGATTACGAGCATCTGGAATTCGACGAAGATCTTGCGGCCGAGCTGCAGCGGCCTGTCACCAGATATTATGACGACACTTCAAAATCCATTGTCTCGGAAAATGAAAGCCCGGATATCCCGTTCCGCTCCAGTCTCAACCCTTATCGCGGATGTCTTCACGGGTGCAGCTACTGTTATGTCATGCTTCGACTGCCGCTTGCTGTGGAAACGATTTTCGTGGAATGGCTGAAAAGGCATCGCCCGTCGGTGGCAGATAAAATCGAATCACGACTGCGGGCGATTCGCGGCGGGAAGCTAAGTGAAAGTGGCTTTGGCGTTCGAATGCGGGGATTGGGGCCGATTGCCGATCAAATCTCAGCCTTGTTTAAGCTTAACCGCAATCGATGTGGGTTGGGCGACACGTTGCCGGAGTCTCGCACGGATCTGTTCAGGCCCCCTGCCACATCCGGTGGTCAAATGCATCTTTTCTGAGCGGTCGGGCGGAGTTGCGGTGATCGAAGTGCTGCCAATTGGTTCTTCGCGATTCCCACGGTAAACTGGCGGCTTGCACTGTCGGGGCATTGCACTGTCGGGGCATTGCACTGTGTGGTCATTTCGACCGTCAGGCCTTGCTGAAGGCTTCGCTGGTGTCCAGGGTATATTCTTCCTGGAAGGCTTTATTGAAGTCATAGACACCTAAGAAATCAGCCAGTTGATCGTTCGGCGTTTTTCGCATTTCGCCCGCTTCGATCAACTGAAACACAATCCGGCCAAAGTCTTCGGTTGTGTGGATGGCCCACGTTTTAAAGACAGGGATGCACAGCATTCCGAAGTGCTGCAGACCGAGGAGACGGATTCCGTCAAGCAATTCGGGGCCACTGATGTGGCCGGTGGCTTCGGTGGCCCGATCTCTTCCCAGTTGTTCCTGCGTGAACCGCAGTGCGGAAAACACGAATTTGTATGCCAAAGGATGATAGGTCCGGGAGGTGGCTTGGTTTCTGACGGAGGTCATTGGCGAAACGATCCGAGGACGTTGTGGCAGGAAGACATCATCTGATTGAGCGACTTCAGTTGATTCTACAACATTCGTGAAGACGAATGAAGTCCCGATTGGTGATTTTACTCATCGTCATCGGAGTCCGTGCGGCGTGGCTTGCTGCCTCGGGAAACCACGGTGACAATGTCGGCCGCATCGGTCATGACTCGTCGACCGTCTTCGTAAACGACAACCAGCTTCATTGCCAGTAATTCCTGTGAGAGAACCCGTGCCGTTCCGTTTTTAGTGATTACGGTTGCTCCGATGGGAGGAAGTTCGCGGCGATGTTCCTCGTAGGTATCGTACTCGTAACGCAGGCAACATTTTAGTCGACCGCACCGGCCGGAGATTTTGTTCGGGTCCAAAGTCGCCTTTTGCAGTTTTGCCATCTTCATGGAAACAGGCGGCATTTCCTGCAGGTGAGTATTGCAGCAAACTGGCTTGCCACAGTCCCCATAGTCGGCCAGCAGTTTGGCTTCATCACGAATTCCAATCTGCCGCATTTCAATCCGGGTATTGAATTCCCGGGCCATGAGCTTTACCAAATCACGAAAGTCGACCCGGCTTTCTGAAAGGTAGTAGATGATCAGCCTTTCACCACCGAAGATCTGTTCGATGTCGATGACCTGCATCTGCATCGAGCGTTCCTGGATCATTGAGACGGCCTGCTGCAAGAATTTCTTCTCCCGGTCAGAATTTTCCTGGCGTGATCGGCGGTCTTCATCAGAGGCCCCTCTCAGAATTCTTCCTCCGGTGGCTTTTGCGTTTCCAAGATACGACGAGGTCTGATTCGTGGCCGGACACAGCACAATACCCCACTCGATTCCCCTTTCGGACCGCACCACAACTTCATCGTTGCGTGCGAAGGATACGTGCCGTTTTGCTTCAAAATCGCCGAGCAGCCGCATCGTTCCGTACCGAACTACATAGCGAGTTACGTCCTGATCAAAAACGGTAACATCCGACATTGGTGGCCTCAAGAAGAGCAGAGCATTGCAACTGGTCACATAACTATAAGTGTCGCCGCCTGAATCTGGTACTCAGCGGCAGGATTCGATATTTCCGCCGTTGTTTTCGTCCTTGGGGTGTCCGGCGGAGGAGTTCAGGAAATGCTGTCTCAGGACAGAATGCCGGATCTGGGTTTCAGTGAAACGCCTTCCAGTTGAAGCAGCGTTTGCTTGTGACTGAGGCCACCGCCGTAGCCAGTCAGCCTGCCATTGCTGCCGATAATGCGGTGGCAGGGTACGACAATGGCGATTGGGTTTTGGCCGTTTGCAAAACCCACTGCTCGCGAGGCGGCGGGATTGCCGACAGACTTTGCGATTTCACCGTAGGTGGCAGTTTTGCCGAACGGAACTTCGCACAGGGCTTTCCAAACCCTTTTTTGAAAGTCAGTTCCCGGGTAGGCCAGCGGAATGTCAAAGGTCTTCCGTTTTCCTGCAAAGTAGGCCTTCAGCTGTTGAATGGGCTCCTTCAGCTTTCCTGCATTCAGTTCCCAGGACGGCTCGGGCTGCACTTCCTGGGTACTAAAATGTGTCTGGCAGAAGGCCACATGCCTGAGTCCGTCCTCGTTCCCTGCAATCAGCAGGCGACCAACGGGAGTTGTGTCGATGTAAGCGTAGAACATTCATGACATCCGAGGCGGTTCGGTTATGAGAGAAAGCCTTTGCATCATTGGAAAGGCCTGTCGGTAAGCATACAGTTCCTGTTTCCGGATGGAAAAGCCACCCTCCGTCTTTCCGCCACCTTACTCACGCCATTACAGAACGGCCCATGTCTCAGGAAACATCAACGCCGGAATCCCGCCAGTCTGCCATTGAACGCCAGGCTCAGGTCGGCGCCTTACGCTGGCAAAAATTCTCTGTGCTGGACGATGGCTTCGTCTGCCTCGTGGATGTTATGGGTGACGACAGCAGTGTGGTGCAGGCCGCGCGAGTCAGCTATGGTGACGGAACGAAAAAAGTCAGCGACGATCGTACGCTGATTCGCTATCTGCTGAGGCATCGCCATACGACTCCGTTTGAAATGGCGGAGATCAAGTTTCTGGTGCGAGTTCCCATGGACTGCTGGCGGCAGTGGGTTCGACATCGGACGGCCAATATCAACGAGTACAGTACGCGATATTCTTTCGCCATCGATTCTGCTCAGGCGACCCCCGAGGATCAGTGGCGAACTCAGGCCGAATCCAATCGTCAGGGCAGCGGCGAACTTCTGCCGGCCGATATGGGAGCGAAGCTTAGTGCGGAAGAGCACGAGCTGCAGGAAAAAATCCGGACGATCTACCAAAGCCGCATCGAATCAGGTGTCGCTCGCGAGCAGGCTCGCAAGGATCTTCCGCTTTCTACTTACACGGAAGCGTACTGGAAAATCGACCTTCACAATTTGCTGCATTTTCTTGCATTGCGTATGGACAGCCACGCTCAGCTCGAGATTCGCAACTATGCAACCACGATTGGTGAAAAGATCGTCGCTCCGCTGTTTCCGCTGGTTTGGGAAGCGTTTCTCGACTATCGAATGCAGTCTACGTTTCTGACTCGTCTTGATCGTGAGGTTATTCAGCGACTTACGGCTGGCGGTGCAGCCGCGAAGAAGGCACCGCCCTACTTCACCGACGACTTTCTGGCCGCACAGGATCCGACCTGGGCTGCACTGAGTCGCAGTCGTGAACGAGACGAGTGCCGCTCTAAGCTGGAACTTCTGGGGCTGTTGGAAAAATCCTGAGTGTCTGATTTCGGGCCGAGCTGTCGGTATTCAGTCACCTTGGCTTTTCGTTGAACCGTATTGCGTCTAACAGCAGATCACAGCCAAAGCGCGGGCTTCAGATTTAGAAAAGTTCGATCAGATCCGCCGTTAAACAACTCTCCCAACGAAATTATCGCTTCCATGGTCCCCGACGCAATTCCTTGTCCTCAATTTCGACCGATGACCGATTCTCCAATGGGCGATCTCGCAATCCTCGCAGGCTCCGGCAATCCCGTCTTTGCAAAACGCATCGCCGATTCACTGGGTGTGAGTCTTGCACCATGTCAGGCGCAGATTTTCAGCGAGGGAAATGTCTTTGTTCGTGTTCTGGAAAATGTGCGTGGTCGCGACACGTTTGTGATTCAGGGAGTCCATCGTCCGGTCAATGACAACTTCGTTGAACTTCTGTTCTGGATCGACGCCCTGAAGCGAGCCAGTGCGTCTCAGGTCACCGCTGTCATTCCTTTCTTCAGTTATGCGAAGGGTGACAAGAAGGACGAGCCGCGTGTTTCGATCCGCGCTCGAGTCTGTGCAGACGCTATCGAAGCGGCAGGGGCAGACCGCGTTCTGACCATGGACCTTCACAGCCCGCAGATTCAGGGCTTCTTTAGTGTGCCGGTTGACCATTTGTATGCTCGCTCAGTGATTTGTGATCACATCAAGTCGCTGAATATTTCCGATCTTGTCATCTGCAGCCCGGACGTCGGCTTTGCCAAATCGGCTTCCGCTTTTGCCAATCTGCTGGGCGTGCCCGTCGTGATTGGAAACAAGCAGCGCAAAGATCACACCGAGAGAGCTCAGGTCCTTGAAGTGATTGGCTCGGTCGAAGGCTGCAATGTGCTAATGGTGGATGATTTTACAATCACCGGCGGTTCTCTTGTCAGCATGGCAGAAGTCTTAAAATCGCGCGGAGCCAAAGATATCTATGCGGCTGTCTCGCATGGTGTCCTGTCCAAAGGCGCCGTGGAGCGAATTGAAAAGAGTGAGATCCGCCGTCTGTTTATTACAGATACCGTGGAGCCTGCGCTGGAACCGCAGGGTGAAAAGCTGGAAATTATTTCTGTCGCGCCACTCTTCGCTCAGGCAATTCGTTCCATCCACGATCGAACGAGCGTGAGCATGCTGTTTCCGGATGTGAAGGCAATGTGAAAGTGGACTCTCGATAAATGAGATAGTCGTTGATTGAACGTCGCTGTTACCCCATCCCCAACACTCTCGACTCTGCACTGTCTCATGACCGCAAAACTATCGCCGATGATGGAACGCTACAAGGTCGTCAAGGCCGAGCATCCGGGGGCGATTCTGCTCTTTCGCATGGGCGATTTTTATGAGCTCTTCTATGAGGATGCTCAAAACGCTTCAAAGGTTCTTGGGCTGACACTGACCAGCCGTGACAAGAACTCGGAAAACCCTGTGCCCATGGCCGGATTTCCGTATCACCAGCTGGACGGTTATCTGCAGAAGCTGATTCACGCGGGTTTTCGAGCGGCGATCTGCGATCAGGTTGAAGATCCTAAAAAAGCCAAAGGCCTGGTCCGTCGCGAAGTGACTCGCGTGGTGACGCCGGGGACCTTGACCGATGATCAGATGCTCGATCCTCGCCAGAGCAATTTTCTGGCCTGCGTTGCGCCCTCGAAAACTACCATTGGACTGGCCTGGCTTGAATTATCCACGGGCCGATTTCTGCTGACGGATCTTGAGCCTTCACAACTGCAGGATGAACTGGCTCGCATCGCTCCGGCGGAATGTCTGATTCCTGAAAGCGCCGCCCAGGACGGTCAGCTGCCAATGCGGCGACCCGATCCCGGCTCACTTGTGCTGACGACGCGGCCCGACTGGTGCTTTTCGCGTGAAGTAGCAAAGCGGCTGCTTAACGAACATTTCGGCACAAAGACGCTGGAAGGATTTGATGTTGACGACACACCTGCGGTGACTGCGGCCGGAGCTCTGCTGGACTATGTGCGAGAAACTCAGCGCACTGCCCTGCCCCATATTGTGCGGCTTGAGTCCTGGCGTCGCAGTCGACACATGATAATTGATGAGGCGACTCGCCGCAGTCTGGAACTGGCGCAGACTCTTCGTGACGGCCGTCGCGATTTCACGCTGCTCGGCGTGATGGACGAAACCTGCACGCCGATGGGATCGCGTCTGCTTGCGGAATGGTTATCAGGTCCGCTGACCGACCCTGAACAAATCCGACAGCGGCAGGATGCCATCGAAGAGATGATCATCCAACTTTCTCTTCGCGACGATATTCGTGAACTGCTGAAGGAGGCTTATGACCTGCATCGCCTGACCTCCAGAATTGCGACAGGAAGATGCAGTCCAAGAGATCTCGTCTGCCTGGCGCGCACACTGGAGCAGTTGCCCCGCCTGCGTGCGAAGCTTGCCGAGCGAAAATCAAAGCGACTGCAGACTCTGGAGCAGCGAATTGAATTGTGTCCGATGGCTCATGAGGCCATTACACTCGCGATCGTCGATGAGCCGCCGCTGAATGTGACGGACGGCGGTGTTATTCGGCCGGGGTTCAATGCGGAGCTGGATGAGTTTCGCGACTTGATGCGCGGCGGCCGTCAGTGGATGGCCCAGTATCAGGCGAAGGAAATTGAACGCACTGGCATCTCAAGCCTGAAGATCGGCTTCAATAAAGTCTTTGGTTATTACCTGGAAGTGACGGCGGCCAACAGTTCCCGCGTCCCTGCCGAATACATTCGCAAGCAGACGCTGAAGAACCAGGAACGTTACATTACTCCGGAACTGAAGGAGTACGAAGAGAAGGTGCTGCGGGCGGAGGATCGAGCCAAATCGCTGGAGCAGGAATTGTTTGCCACATTGCGGGAGCAGGTGGCTTCTTTCGTTCCCTTGCTGTTGAGAACTGCCGATGCGATGGCGGAGATCGATGTCCTGGCAGGCCTGGCCACTCTTGCAACCAAGGCCGGATACTGCCGTCCGACGCTGACAGCGGACGCCGTGATGAACATCGTGGATGGTCGCCATCCGGTGCTCGATCGCCTTCTGCCTTCCGGACAATTTGTCCCTAACGACGTGCGGCTGGGTATCAAAAGCGAAAGCGATGATCAGCGCGGGGTGGGTCGAGTTCAGATTATTACCGGTCCGAATATGGCCGGTAAGAGCACCTACATTCGCCAGGCCGCTCTGATCACCATCATGGCTCAGATGGGATCATTCGTGCCCGCGAAGGAAGCCTTGATCGGAATTGCCGATCGTGTCTTTGCACGGGTCGGCGCAAGTGACGAACTGGCGCGCGGACAGAGTACCTTTATGGTGGAAATGACCGAGACGGCGCGGATTCTGAATTCGGCGACGGAGCGTAGTGTGGTCATTCTGGATGAAATCGGACGCGGAACGAGCACCTACGATGGGATCTCACTGGCGTGGGCGATTACCGAACATCTGCACGACGAGATTCAGTGCCGCACTATGTTTGCGACTCACTATCATGAGCTGACAGACCTTACATCCACGTTGAAGCACGCTGCCAACTGGAATGTGGCCGTGCAGGAAAGTAACGAGGATGTAGTATTCCTGCATCGCATTGTGGAGGGAGCTGCCGGGCGCAGCTACGGAATTCACGTGGCAAAAATTGCCGGCGTGCCACGTCTGGTCACCGATCGCGCGGCTGTGATTCTGCAGACGCTGGAGGATGATCACGTCAATGCTGACGGTCGTCCCAAAGTGCCTCAGCGTGAAACGACGAAGCAGCGTCGCCAGCAAAAATCGCTCTTCGCGTTTCCCGAAGATCCGCTGCTGGATGAGATCCGCAACATGGAAGTCGACAACCTGTCTCCGATGCAGGCGCTGCAGGAACTTTATCGGCTCAGGAAACAGCTGACGGATCGCAAATAGGACCGTGTTCTTGTTCAGGAAAGTTTTCGTCGTTCCGAGGCTCCAGCCTCGGAACTCGCTGCCCACAAGGCTCCCGCCTTGCGGCTGTGGGCTGATTCGCAATTCTGTGGAGGCAGGAGCCTCCGGGGCAGTGCGTTCCAGGGCTGGAGCCCTGGAACGAGGAGATGCAAACCGCAGTTCCAACCTGAACAAAACGCCCCCGAGCTCGTCTCGGGGGTTCATATCGACTTTGCACTACCTCGTTCCATCGCAGCCGTAGTGCCGACATTACGGTGACAGGCAGAAGTCATGGTCTGCAGAACCGCATCGGCTGAACTGCGTTTGGTGACGAAAACAGCCGTGGCCGATAGTCCCGCATAAAGACTTCGTATTCGCCGATCGCGTGGCTGGCCCCAGGATTTCCATAAGAGCAGGCGAGGGAATCAAGAAACCGGTAATTCAGAATGTCCCCTGGTACGATTCTTTGACCTGCCCGTCGATGACATGATGTGTCCCCGTTGGCCCGCGGCTGCAAAGAGACCGTGACGATGCATAGATGTTTCCTCTGGCACAGGTTCCGAATTCCAGGATTGCGGGCCCGTGCGTAGTTCGCAGAGCGAAAAATCCGACGCCGCGGTTTCCTTGTGTCGAACGCTGGCGGTACAATTGGGCGTCGCGCATGATGCGATCTGAACAGAGAACAGTTTTCGTCCATCAGTTCGACGGGAGTCCGGGACTCAGAGTCATCTGTTTTTTCTGTCCCCATCACGCCATCCATCCCTGCCTCCGCCCATTTCTCCCCTGCGGATCCGAAAATGAACAGTGCCTTCCACCGTGTACTTACACTGAGCCTTCTGATCCTGATTCAAAATAATCAGGCCAATGCCGGTCCGGACGTGAGTTTTCAGCGCGATGTGCAACCGATTCTGGCGGAACACTGCTGGCATTGTCACGGTATCGATTCCGCAGATCGCAAGGCTGGACTTCGCCTGGATCGTCTTGAAGACGCCTTAAAAGGAGGCGACTCGGGCACTGCCGCAATTGTTCCCGGTCGGCCGGAGGAAAGCGAACTGATTCGCCGCATCATCACCCATGACTCCGACCTTATTATGCCTCCGCCTCAGCAGCAGAAACCAGTCTCCGACTCACAGATTCAGACGTTGAAGCAATGGATTCTGGAAGGCGCCGAGTATCAGGCGCACTGGGCGTTTTCTCCGCCGGTCAAGGCAAAGCTGCCTGATGTTGGAGTATCACATCCAGTGGATGCCTTTGTTCTTGATCGGCTGAAGCGAGAAAATCTTTCACCGGCCGCGAAGGCACCAGGATATGCGCTGTGCAGACGTCTTTATCTTGATCTGACCGGACTGCCACCGTCGCCGCAGGAACTGGATGCGTTCGAACAGGAAGGTTTTGAAGCAACCGTTGAAAAGTTGCTCGCTAGCGAACGTTATGGTGAAAAGTGGGCTCGCCATTGGCTTGATCTGGCTCGCTATTCAGACACCAATGGCTACGAAAAAGATATGCAGCGGGAGCAATGGGCGTGGCGTGACTGGGTGATCAACTCCATCAATCGCGATATGCCCTACAGTCAGTTTCTAGTCGAACAGATTGCTGGCGATTTATTGCCGGATGCCAGTCAGGATCAAATCATTGCCACCGGATTTCTTCGGAACAGCATGATCAATGAAGAAGGTGCGATCCTCGCCGAACAGTTTCGAATGGTTGAAATGTTTGATCGCATCGACTGCATCGGAAAAGCGGTGCTGGGGCTGACGACACAATGCGCTCAGTGTCATACGCACAAATTTGATCCGATCACGCATGACGAGTACTTTGGAATGTTTGCGTTCCTGAACAATTCTTATGAGGCTCAGTCGTGGGTTTATACGGTCGATCAGCTCAAACAACTGCGGGCGGTTCAGCAGAATATCGACTCTGCAGAAAACCGGATTCGCGCAGAACGGCCTCAATGGCAGCAGGAGCTGAATGCGTGGGCGGCTGATATGGTGGCCAGACAGATTCCATGGCAGCCGCTGGATGCCATCGAACTAGGCAGCATCAGTGGGCTTAATCATCCGACGCAGGAAGCAGACAAGTCGCTGCTGATGAAGGGGCACACCAGCAATGATGTGTTTCTGATTGCCACACCCGTTCTGAACGGAGTTACCGGATTGCAGCTTGAAGCCCTGCCGCATCGAGACCTGCCGCATGGTGGTCCGGGTCGCAGTCGGAATGGTACATGGGTGATCAATGAAATTGACGTTTTCGTCAAGAAGCCGGACAGCACCGAATGGGAAAAACAAAAACTTATCAATGCCACGGCTGATTTTTCAGAACCTGAAGTCCGGCAGCCGGATGGAAAAAAAGTCAGCGGCCCTGTGGCTCATTTGATCGATGGCACAGACGAGACCAGCTGGAATACTGATCGCGGCATCGGGCGTCGCAATCAGGCGGGCGTCGCGGTTCTTCAGTTTGAAACGCCGCTCAATTTCCCCGAAGGCACACAGTTGAAGATTGCCTGGCGAATGGGCGACATGCTGGGCTGCGGGCGATACAGCATTACCACTGCGTCTGCTCCGTCGGCGATTCCTGTCGATCATGCGGCTATGCTGGCCCTGCGCGTGCCGGCGGAACAGAGAACCACCGAACAAACGCAGACCGTCTTTGCTGCGTGGAGAAACTCTGTGGCCGAGCTGAAGGCGATCAATGAGGAAATCGATGGGCTCTGGAAGTCTATGCCTGCGGCATCGACTTCAATCCTGCATATGGCCGAACGCGAACCAGCAAATTATCGCGCAACGCATTTGCTGGACCGCGGAAACTGGGATCAGCCGCTGGCGGTTGTGGATCCACATGTGCCGACTGCCTTCAATCCGTTTCCACCGGAGGCTCCGAAGAATCGGCTGGGCTTTGCACTCTGGTTGACCCATCTGCGTGCACCGCTGACAGCCCGCGTGGCTGTGAATCAGGTTTGGCAGTCTCTGTTTGGAATCGGACTTGTGGAGACGGCAGAAGACTTCGGGACGCGAGCGCCACTGCCCGAGCATCGCGAGTTGCTCGACTGGCTGGCTGTTGATTTCATGGAACACGGCTGGAGTCGCAAGCATCTCATCCGGACCATCGTCAGCAGCGACACCTGGCAGCAGGTATCAACTGCACCACCGGAACTGCTCGAACGAGACTCCGGAAATCGACTGCTCGCCCGTGGACCCCGGTTCCGTGCCGATGCGGAAGTGGTCCGCGATATCGCTCTGACAGCATCAGGCCTGATGACTCTCAAAGTAGGTGGCCCCGGACTTATTCCGCCGGTGCCTCAGAACGTCCTCGACTACAACTACGTGTATCCGTCCTACTGGACGCCTGCCACAGGCCCAGATCGTTATCGGCGCACGATTTACGGGTTTCGCAAACGCTCGATGCCGGACCCGGTGATGTCCAGCTTTGATGCGCCGAATGGCGATTTATCATGTGCTCGAAGAATTCGTTCGAACACACCGCTGGCAGCCCTGACTGGGTTGAACGAAACGATCTTTGTGGAATCCGCTCGTGCTATGGCACTGCGAGTTCTCAAGGAAGGCGGCACAGATGACGCACAGCGAGCCAGTTATGCATTCCTGCTGTGTACATCCAGAAGGCCAACTGAAGCAGAGCACGCGGAACTGATGACGCTTGTGCAATCCCGGCGGCAGCGACTGGCTGATGGCTGGCTGAATCCTCGCGAGGTGACAACGGGAGACCCGGCTGCACTGCCCGGACTTCCAGAAAATACGACACCGCAGGATGCCGCTGCCTGGACACTTGTCGCAAGGGTTCTGTTGAACCTTGATGAAACCATTTCGAAGAACTGATCACGACTTTTTGAAAATGAAGTGCCATGAATTCTGACCAACTTCAAACGGCTCACGCCCAGTATCTTCGCCGTCGCTGGTTTCTGCGGGACTGTGGAATCGGGCTTGGATCGATCGCGGCCAGTTCGCTGCTTTCTGCTGACAGCAGCCGTGTTCAGGCCGCCGACGCAGCAAATCCGCTTGCTTCACGGCAGCCCAATTTCCCCGGTAAAGCCAAACGAGTAATCTACATTTTCCAGGCCGGAGGACCTAGTCAGCTGGAACTGTTTGATTACAAGCCAGAGCTCACAAAACGCGACGGACAGTTACCTCCGGCAGACCTGCTGAAGGGCTATCGAGCTGCGTTCATCAATCCGAACTCTGCGCTGCTTGGATCAAAGTTTAAGTACGAACGCCATGGGCAGTGCGGGATGGAACTGAGTGAAGTGTTGCCGCACACGGCCCGGATCGCCGATCAGATCTGTCTGGTCCGCAGCATGCAGACCGACGCCGTAAACCATGCGCCGGCACAGATCATGATGAACACAGGCTCGCAGCAGTTTGGTCGACCAAGCTTCGGCTCGTGGACATTGTACGGGCTGGGCAGCGAATCAGCCGACCTTCCCGGATTTGTTGTTCTGACAAGTGCCAAGGGAACCAGCGGCGGCGCAAGCAATTATGGAAGCGGTTTCCTGCCCACGATGTATGGTGGCGTGCCATTTCGCAATGCAGGTGATCCGGTTCTTTATTTGTCGAATCCCAAGGGAGTTGATGCAGAGACTCAGCGGGCGTCGCTGGATTCGCTGAATCGTCTGAATCAAATGTCACTGCAGGCTGTTGGCGATCCGGAAATTGCGGCACGGATTCAAAGTTACGAAATGGCTTACCGGCTGCAGACAAGCGCGCCGGAACTGATGGATCTGGGGCATGAGTCCAAAGAGACACTGGATCTGTACGGGATCAAAGATCCGAAAGAAGCGAATTTTGCACGCAATTGCCTGGTCGCTCGTCGGCTTGTCGAACGTGGCGTTCGATTTGTGCAGCTGTTTCACGAGGCCTGGGATCAGCATGGCAATTTGACGGGTGGAGTTCGGCAGAATGCTGTCGACACGGATCAGGCCAGCGCTGCTCTCGTGATGGACCTGAAAGAACGCGGTCTGCTGGAGGATACCATTGTGATTTGGGGCGGTGAGTTTGGCCGGACTCCGATGGTTCAGGGAGGCAACGATGGGCGCGATCATCACAGCCGCAGCTTCAGTGTGTGGCTGGCAGGTGGCGGAATTAAAGCGGGCCACATTTACGGGCAGACGGATGAGCTGGGCTTCAATGTGGCCAGCGATCCGGTGCATGTACATGACCTGAACGCAACGCTGCTGCACTTACTGGGCTTCGATCATACTCGCCTGACATTTCGCTCGCAGGGGCGTGACTATCGCCTGACCGATGTTCATGGAACCGTTGTCCCGGGAATCCTCGCGTAACAGGAAACGGTTTCGCGACAGCAGCCAGAATGGATCAGCGCAGACGCGTCACAAGGATCAGGTTCTCACGCGGTCAGTCGCGGTGTCGTTTGCGGAAAGTTGGGATTAAGGCGAATCTGGCGTTTATTGCAGTTGTGTGCTGCCCGGTTCACGAGCCAGAACGCCGCGCTGGATGCCCTGCCACGGACGAATATCGATCTGATACGGTCCGTGCGGATCGTCAAACCCACCGTAGTCGTTCTGAAAATCGGAAAGCCGCTGAAGCTTCTGCGCGACCGTCAGTTCGCCAGGATGTGGCGATGATGGACCGCGTCCCCATAGAATTTCAGATCCACCGGTTGTGCGAAGTTCGTACTGTAATTCGTCAGAGCTGTCCGTCAGAGCGACACGGCGCGGCACCAAAATGCTGGCAAGGTCAAGGTCCTTCCACCAGCATTTGCCTTCGCGGTGTTTGTTGAGCACAGCTGCAAGTTCCGCTGCACCGGCGACGACAGGATCGCCCCATGGTTCACCCAGTTTTCCGACGGGAACACTGGCCACACGTTCGATGACAGGAAAACGGTCCACATCCGAATCGGAGAAGTCACGGGCGGGCAGCAGGATACCGAATCGGTCGATCGGATAATGTCCATCAATCCCGCGCACCATGGCCACCGGTTCTCGGTAGATCACTTCAACATGGACTCGAGCCGGAAAGGATTTTCTGACGCTGACGACCTTCTGAATCCACGGATGAGTATGAAATGCGGCAGCCACACGTTCGCTCAGGGAGGGATCCTGAAGTGATTCGTGCTGGCTGAGCCCTGCTCTTTCGAAAACCTGTTTTGTCAGATCTGGCGGAATCCAGCGCGGCGGTTTTGTGACGATCACCTGGTCCGGCCCCACATGATATTCGGGCCGGTCATTCAGATTGGGCAGGCGTCGAATAACGACGGGAATCAGCAGCAGGCACAGGCCAATGAATGCGGTCGCCATCAGCTGGCGTGGCTGAAAGAACCACGACTTCGCGCGGTGAGAGGGACGGGGCGGCGTTTCGACAGCCTTAGCTGTTTTTTTTCGAGGGGTTCCGGGACTCCTGGCCATCGACTTTACACTCCGACGTCGGCCGTTACGGCAACACAGTTCTGCAGTACAAGCTCCGACAGGAGCCTGTAAAGAGTCTATTCCAGCGTTTCTGCCGACGGGCAGCGCTGTTCCCCGATTGTGTCGCTCCCGCACATTCCGTTGTCAGATGTTTCTGTCCGGCACGGTTGGAGAAACACTGCCGTTTGTTCCAATGTGGAAAACCGGTGAGTCTGTGATGGACGGACGATGAGTATCCAGCACAGACCCACTGAACCCACGAGTTCATTTCTGGTTTACTGATCGATACCCGCAGGTGGTTCGTGGATTTCTTCAGGCACCATCTCTTCCGGTTGCATCTCCTCTGCCGCCATGTCTTCCTCGACTGTTGGGACGGAATAATTGCGAGACTGCAGTTCAACGCCGCCTACAGGACCCGGCGACACGAATTCTCGCGGTTCCGTCTCCAGCTTCGGGTTATCTTTGGCGTGAGTCCGCTGAACGGCACGCAGCTGAGCATCACCGTACGCTTCGCCCATCCATTGGCCTTCCGCAAGATGCACGTTATTGACGTCCAGCAGGGAACCTGTCGAAAGGTGCAGATAGGTAATCGCCTTGTTGTAGGCAACCAGCTGTTGATAATACGCTCGCTCCGCGTCCGACAGGCTAGCCTGAGCACGCAGCACAAGGTCGAGGGTTAGTGTGCCGACATCTTTTTCGGCCTGCAGAAGTTCGACACGTCGTTCGGCAGCCCGGAGTCGATTCAGGTTGGATTCCGCTGCTGCCCATGCGGAAGAAATGTCCTGAATCGAAACCGTAATGTCATGTGCGACACTGCGTTCCTGAGCAGCGAGAATTGCGTTGGCCTTTGCGAGCTGCAGTTCGTAATTCTTCACCTGGCTGCGTGCCTGGCGAAAGCCGATTGGCATGCTCATTTCCACGCCCATCGTCCATGTATCAAGATTATCTCCTGTCATGGAGCCGTAACCGCTGCTGCCGTTCTGGGAAAGCAGTTTGTCACCGAATCCATTTACACCGTAATTGCCGACCACATCCAGTTGTGGACGAACCAGGCTTTGGGCCGCGTTCAACTGAAGCTGGAGACTCTTGATCTGCCACTTCTGACGCCGAAGTTCCACGCGTTTGGTCAGACCATTTACAAGACAGGAATTCCAGTCCGGCCGGAACTCGGCTTTCACGGGCTCCATCGAAGGTCGTAAAACTGTGCCGTCGTTCATCGGCAGGGCAAGATGCCGACGCAACATTGATTCGAAATAGTAGATCCGGTTGAGTGTCAGTTCAACGTCAGCACGCGTCTCATAGAATCGATCGCGCGCCTGAAGTTCATCAGCCTGTTTACTAAATCCGACTTCAACTCTGGCTTGAGCCTCGCGCCACGTCTGAAAGGCACTTTCATGAGCAGTGACGGCGTTATCATAGTTGCGATAAGCGAGATAAAGATCCCAGTAGGCATCTTCAATTGTGCGCAGTCCATTTCGAATGCCCAGTTCAAAGTCTGCCAGCGTGATGTCCTGATTGATTCGTGCGATGACCACACCCTGACTGACCCCGGCAATGGCTCCGAAACCTGGTCGCGAAGGACCAGCGACCCGCGTAAATTCTGTTCCCGCCCCGGCAAGCAACGGCTGGCGAACTTCTGCACCCAGAGTGCCGGCGTATGAGGAAGCAAAGGTCGGAGCGCCCGAGGCATCACCTGTGTAGTTCCAGTTGTGGTAGACCGACACAGCACCACCCGTTGCCAGCGACTTATCGAGTCCTGTCCGAAAAGTCCCTCTGTCCTGACTCAGGATTCCGGGTGCCGGTAGTGAGTGAACTCCCTGAGCAGTTCGGCCCCAGTTGGTTGAGGCTGTCAGTCGAGTGTCGAAGTCGGAGAGAGCGGCCTCAAGGCCACGGCGTCCGAAGAGAACTCCGGTTTCCTGAATCGCAGAGTCGTAAACGGTGGTGACCCGGTCAGGCTCTAGTATCGCAAGTTGGCCACCGACCCCACCGAATGTCCCTTGTTCAATAACCTTGTTATTTCTGAGCGCGGTGAGAATCGCTTCGTCCAGCGAAATTTCGCGAACCTCTTCATCAACCTTGCGCTGCAAACTTCGAGGTTCGCCGGTGACCTGAACAGCCGGATCCGTTTCGTTGTCGATCGCCGGGTATTCGATGGCGGTGTTATGGCCCTTGTACCACGCAACCGGCTTTTCACCGTCAGCCCACTGCAGGTCACGCGCTGCTGTCTTTTGTGTGCTCGAGCAGCCGGACAATATGAGTGACGCGCACAGACTGGCGGTGGTAACTTTACGAAGCAGCCCGCGGCACAGTTCCGTACCGTGATTCGGGCGATGAAGTTTCATCTGGTCAGCGCGCTTTTCAGCGTCTGTCTGAAAGAAGCGACGAAGCTGCCGAAGAAAATAAGATAGCGGTTGCACTGTGACGTCCTTGTCACGAATGTTGAGACCGGGCTTCGGAAGTCTTCCGAGAAAACACAGCCCTGTCTGTCAGGATGTCCCCATGAACAACCTTGTTCCCGGGATCAGCTCCTGCAGTCTGCAATCTGGTTTCCGAAGAAACACGATTGCAGTTTTGTCTCAGCCTGCTGTGCTATCGTCGTGCTGATCGCTGCGGCTTGAATCCTCCGCACAAGGACCATACTCGGTATAGGGCATTCCAAGCGTCTTCTTAATAAAGACGGCCTCACCGGCATCATTGCCCTCAACGGCATGACCGGCAAACTGCAAAGCGTACCCGCCCATAAAGCAGACAACCGGCCAATACCACTCAGCGCCGGCAGCAATGGCGATGGGGGTCCCAATGAACGTCAGGGGAACACCAATCCCATGCAGCGCCTGGTTGATGCGATTGCGATGCCGAGGCGGATAGTTCTTCAGGAATTTGCCAAGCATTGGGGAGGCCTGCAAAGAAAGCATCACTGCGGGATCAGGAAATCAGCCCAGATCGTCAGTGTCTGGGGAATCGTCCGACTCTTCGTCGTCAGTCAGCGTATCGGACTTTGGTCGCTCGGCTTTGGAGCGACGAAAGACGGCCACAACGTCGTCGACGGGAACAACGAAGAGCAGGTTGTCCGTTTCAAAGTCCACCGGAATTGCATTCTTCGGATGGAAGAGGACTTTGTCGTATTTGCGGATTGGGAAATCTTCGCTGCGTTCCACCTGAACGCTGATTTCCACCACTCGTCCGGTGATCGTCGGGATCTCTGAACTGTCGGGCAGAACAATGCCCCCGCGGGTTTGGTGGCGAGCCTCGTCTTTACGGATCAAAATCCGTAGTCCAAGTGGTTCAACGTATTCAGTCACTCAATCCTCATTGCAATCAGAGGCTTCAAAGATCTGCAGCAGGTCGCGGAAAGACGGATCCGATGCCATTGATGCGAGACGCTTTCTGCATACCAAAGGCGGCTCGGATTTCCGGCTTTCCGGGATCATTGGAAGTTGCGGTTTCTGCTGCTCCCGCAGATTTAATGTTCAGGCTGCCGGAAGAAGGTCCATTTGAGGCCCCGCCTCGTGATTTTCGCTTCTTTTCCTGCGCTTCAAGGATAGACCCAAGTCGTCCGGCAAGCAAGCTTGGCAACAAAATCACATCGCCCCACAACGCGGCGAAAATCAGGCCGCACATGATCCAGCCGAAGCGACTGATCAAAAGCAGTTCCACGGGATACAGTGTCAGCATACCCACACCGACCGCAGCGGTTGTCTGCCAAAGCGCTGGTCCGCAGTGTTCAAGAGACTTCGCGACTGCTTCTTCGCGCGACAGACCATCACGCAGCAGCTGTTGAAACCATGTCATCAGATGCAGCGTTCCGTCAACCGCCAGGCCCATCGCGACCGAGGCCGTAATCATCGTGCCGATGTCGACGTGGATGTTCCCCCACCCCAGCAGGCCAAACATCACCGCCACTGGAAAGATATTAGGCATCATCGAATAGAACGCGGCCGTGAAACTGCGAAGCTGGATCACCATGACGATCCCGATCAGTGCGAATGCCATTGCAAAACTGCTGATCAGACTTTCGAGTAACGCCTGTTGCGTTCTGAGAAAAATTGGGACCAGGCCCGTCACGACGTGTCTCGGAGTTCCGTTAGGGAAATCCTTCAGCTTTCCTTCTGCAATTCTTGCCAGCTCATTCGTCAGTCGAGCGTAGTCGTAGTCGGACATAATGCTGGACTGGCACGTGATGCGCCAGATTTCATCGCCCGCAACATTCAGAGCCTGGTCACCTGTCTTCACCCAGTCGGCCGGTTTTTCTGCCACAGCCAGCATGGAAGATAATCCGCGAGCTGATTCCCCGCCCTTCTGAAGCTTTTCGTGGATGCGTTTCCCGATAATATTCTCCCGCATTTTTGCATTGCGGCGTTCCATGGCCGTCATCGCCTTCAGCTCGGGCTTCTCCAGATTGATGAATGAGGCCAGCGACAGAGTTCCGCTGACTTCAGAATGGTCTCGCAGCGCTTCCTGAACTTCCAGGACCTTCCGGGCACGGTCCAGAAACGGAACACTGGTCTGCTGTTCTTTGCTGAAACGTACAATGGTGTCAACGGAAGCAATCCCCGAAAGATTTTCCTCCAGAAAGTTGTAGTCCTTTACGACCCTGGACTCATCGGGAAAATACCGAATCACTTTGGTCTCGGTCCGAAACCAAAGGAATCCCAGCATACATCCGCCGACGAGAACCGCGTTTATCCAGAGGCTTGTTGATCGGAAGCGGAACAACTGAAGGCCAAGACGTTGCCAGAAAACATTGTCGATATGGTTCTGTCGCGGAGGACTTGCGGGCCAGTAAAGCATCAGCGCGGGCAGGAGATAAATAATGCAGACAAATGAGATAATGCAGCCGATGGAAGCGTAAATGCCAAAATCTCGCACTGGCACCAGAGAGCTGACCATCAAGGAGGCCAGGCCAATGGATGTCGTTGCACTCGCCAGAAAACAGGGAAGCCACGCCACAGATGCTGCCTGCAGGACAGACTTGACGGGGTCATTGATCCCCGAGTTCTTCCAGTAATTGCAGATGTGAATCGTGCCGGAAACGGAGATGACCATTAGCAGCGTCGGCATGACGATCAGGACCATGTTCATGCTGCCGCCCGTTGGTGCGATCAGCGAAACCGCGGCCACCGCAGACAGAATGGAAACTGTCTGGACGAGCACGCACAATCTGAAGCTCTTCAGCATCAGATAGCTCAACGTAACGCTCACGATGACAGAGAGCAACAGAGGCGATCGATGCAGCAGGTTCCATACAGGTGCCGAGCGATTCCAGGCCGCATGTTTCACGGCTTCATTCATCATCGCCGCCGCAATCGGTCGACCACCAAGATGCAATGCGCTGTCCGAAATACCAGCGAAGTTCGCGGCCGCCTTGATTGTGTCGACAGCGGCGGAATGATCCATTGCCCCGGCTTCGGTGAAGCTGACGGACAGTGCTGCCATCGCGCCCGGGACGTACCATGTCTCCGTTACGCAGCTTTCTTCTAAGACACCCGGGGCCTTAAAGGACAACAAGCGGCGACGGAACTTTTCTGTGGTGGGCGCATCCATGTGCGCTCGATGCCACGTCAGTTGCAGATCGGGTTTCTTTTGCTGCAGGACAAAGGTCTTGAGTGCCTCATGAAGCTTCCATGATTCCTCATCATCCAGTGTTAGCGATGCTGCAGACGGCTCGAGTAGCGTCCGATTCACAGCAACAACCTTCAGACCGAAGTCACGCAGTGCCATTGCTTCAATTTCACGAGTTACGGTTGCCGCCTGGGAACGCGCCGATTCAGAAAACGACAGGCACAGCGGCCCGGGGCCGATCAGAAGACCGTTCGCGCGTTCCAGTGCCGTTTCGAGCGACACTTTTTCTGACACCATTCGCTGCAAAAGATCCTTGGGAAGGCTGACATCACGGACATAAAGAGAGCCGCCTTCGCGAACTCCATCTTTTTCAATGCCTTTGAGAATCGTCGCAAGTTTTTCGAGCCGCGGGTCGGTGACGGTGCAGTCATCCCACGAAACTAAGACTCGATCTTCTTCTGGGAAAAGGTTCTGGTACCAAGCGAGAATTTTTGACTGCGGGTCGTCTTTCGGCAGCCAGCCAGCGACGTCGTTCTCCATCCGCAGATTCTGCAGCGACCAGATCATCAGCGGAATGGCAAACACAATGCCTGCCACCAGCCACAGGGAATATCCGTTTCCCCACCGATCTCGCCGTTCGAGAAACGACTTCATCCGTGTTACCTGCTCTTAAATGATTCTCGGCCGACTAATGGTAAGTACCCGGTGAGAAGTGTGACAGATCGCACTGTTACAATTACTTTACCGTCGACATCGTCGGAAAAGGTTAGTAAATCGAACGGCAGTTGCAAGAAACGCCACTCAGAATGGGACGCCCCTATCCAAATATTCCGCCTGGAGCAGTTATGCTTGTTACCGAAAATGCCTTGAAGGGGATATCTGGGTCGACTTTGGGAGATTAGGGGTTTGGGTTTGCGCCGATTCTGCGGAAGGCATTGGACTGCCGAATGTCCTGAGCCGCCAAAATCAGTTCGTTCGATTGGTACCGACTGCAAAGATTCGATTTTACTCGAATACGGACGGACGATTTGTTCTGTGCAACAAAGCGTTGCTCAAGTTTACCAGGCACACTCGCGAAGATCAGATTAGTGGAAAAACTGACCTATGTGCGTGCGATTGTTCATCCGGATGAGCGTGCCGCCTTTGATGCAAGGCTTCAGGCCTTTCTGGAAGCCGGCACGGAGTATCGCAGTCAGTATCCGAGCATCCGTCTGGATTCATCGATTCGAGGTGAAACCGTCACCAGATTCCAGAACCGTTACCGTTGTAAAAATGGTGAGTACCGCTGGTTTTCATGGAACTCGATCCCCAGCGGGAAACCGTTCACACCGGTAGGGCTGGCCAAAAAAGTTCGCGCAGTGCTCGACGGGAAGAAGTGAAAAATCCGGTTGAGTTTTGAGAGAACGGGCTGAGAGCATGTGCGTTCCTGCATTCTTGCGAAACGCAACGCCGCCGTCTCGCAACCCGCTCTGTTCGCCGACTTCCCACTGCCCTTGCCGACTTCCCAAAACGAAAAGCTCAAGCCGATTAACACAGGCTTGAGCTTTGGAGTTGTTGTCGATGTGACGATCGTCGGCCGGGAAGGATCAGGCCCTCGTGCCGGATGCCAGTAACTCGGCCATTGCCGGATCTTCTGACTCATCCGCCTTGCGGCCAACCGGCACGCGATCTTTTACGTCATAAGCCAGGCCGACTGCTCGCAGTGCTTTAATCGACCACCAGGTAATGTCAAATTCCCACCACTTGTGACCGGCAGGCGCAACAGCCGGGTGGGCGTGATGATTGTTATGCCAGCCTTCGCCGTAGGCCAGAATAGCCACCCACCACAGATTTCGTGAATGATCGCGAGTATCATAATTTCGATAGCCCCAAAGGTGCGTGGCTGAATTCACAAACCAGGTGCTGTGGTAAGCCGCGACCATGCGAACACACATGCCCCAGACTACAAACGAGGCCCCCATTTGCCAGCCGCCAAGCGCCCAGCCGACTGCCAGTAATACCAAGCCACTGCCCCACAACCAGAGTGCAAACGTCTTCTCAAAGAACTGCAGCATTGGCCGATCGACAAGTTCAGGCACATATCGGCGAAACAGAATCCGTGTGGACTCCGTCGTACGCTTTGGGAACAGCCACAGGATATGGGACCACCAGCCGTTCGCGACAATCGGTGAATGGGGATCGCCGTCCTGATCAGACTTTTGATGATGCAAACGGTGAGTCGCTGCCCAGCTCAGAGGCGACCCTTCACCGGACAGGCATCCGCAGGCCATTGCGACAAACTCCGCGGGAGCTTTCAGCTTCATGGACTTGTGGGCAAGATAACGATGATATCCAAGACAAATGCCGATACTGCAGGTCAGCCAGTGAAGGGCCACGCAAACCGCCAAAGCCTGCCAGCTGAAAAACATGGGGAGAAATGCGGCAAGCGCTCCCAAATGAACACCGAGCAGAAACAATGTGACCACCCAGTCCACATTGCGCAGACGAAGCTGATCTTTGTGAAACGTGGCAACCAAATTGTCGGTATCGGCCTGATATTGCAGCCGTTTGATTTCTGTCGGAGAAAGAATTCGTTCCGCTCCAGGCACAGCGGATGATACTGCTGACATGATCCATCTCACAAAAATGATATGGGGGGGGACATGACTGAATGTTCAGGCTTCGCTATCCATTTCCGGCTGGAGACGTCGCGTGATGCCTGTGTCTGTCACAATAGGAGCGTTATCGACTTCCTGCAATTGCAGCGTGTATGGCCCCGGTCATGACTGTGTCAAAGCTTTGTCAACGACGTAAGTTCTTTCCTGTTATTGCTTTGCGATGAACGTTTTTTGAATTGTGGTGTTCTGATTCGCGGGAATGATCCCTGCGGAAGAGGGTCTTCGAGCTATTCCATTTTGTGGTGACTGCCTGAGGTGTGATTTGCGAAGCCCAACGTTGTTTTATCCCAATCTGATGTTTGAGGATGAGCTGGCCGAGCCGAACGGACATTTGCCTTTGAAAGCCAGAAGCCTGATCGCGGAACTTTCCCCTGTGATGGGGCTGCTTTCGTCAGTCGATGAGCAGGCTGCCACAGGGAATCAGTCCGACGCGACACGCGATGTTGTTCTTATGCCGGAAGGCGCTTTGCCGAGCGGCATTCCGCCTGCGCTAAGGCACCTGCGATTCGTCTCCGTCGCTGCTGCCAGGGCTCATGAATTTGCTGGATTTGATTTTGTCCCGTGGGGCTGGAGTGAGTCTGCAATCCGAGTTGGGCGGACGTTGAATCTGTTGCTGGATACTCCGGACCCTGCCGTTGTGAAACATGTGAACAGCCGAGAATTTCTCTCGGCATTCGATAGGGTTCGAGACGTGTCGGATGGTGGTGGGGCTGAGTCGCCAGGCGGTGTACTCTGCCGGTCTGCCGTTGACGTTGCGGCGGCACTGGATTCATTCGCGAGACACGGTTCGACTGGCTGGGTGATCAAGGCGAATTTCAGTCAGGCGTCACGAAATCGACTGCTGGGAAATGGTTTGAAGCCGGACAGTTCGCAGACAAACTGGCTGCAGCGGCGAATTGAAAACAATGAACCTGTGTATGTGGAACCGTGGTGCGAACGAGTCGCGGAATGCGGGCTGCAATTTTGGATTCCGCCTCGGGCAGACGCCAGCCAGTCTGTGCGATTCGAAGGGGCCTGTGAGATGTTGACCGATGCCTTCGGAAGGTATCGAGGCAGCATCGTGACAGGTCGGGTTTCAACGGAATCAGTATGGTGGCAGGCCGCGATTTCACGCTGTCAGGCCATTGCCGAGCAGTCCAGGTTGCTGGGTTTCTCGGGAGCCATGGGGATGGATTGCATGCTGTTTCGTTCCCCTGAAGACGGCAGCCTGCGGCTACGCTTTTGTCATGATATCAATGGTCGACTGACAATGGGCCGCGTGGCCCTGTCTTTGCGAAGCTGGCTACACCCCGGGGAAACTGGATTCTGGTGCCACGCCACTGCTGAATCTGCGATCGATTGGCAGAATGTATCTGGCGATCTGGATATGAGCGGCGTACGGATTGTGCCAACCAGTCCATCGCTGATTGGGCCACAATCGCCAAATTTGCAGACGGCTTTTCTGATTTCGGCGGATTGCGAATGCCTCGTTCGGGTCGCTCGCAAGATCCTGAGCCAGGATATCCGAGGACCATTCCAGTTCCATTAATCCACAGTTCCAATTATCCACAGTAAGTTTCCGTCAGCCTCGTTCTCCCCTCATCTGCACCTGTTGCAGTTGGGTTGCACCAACGACTGTTCCCGAGTTCTCGGGCGGCTGTGAAAGATCAACTTTCGCCATGACAATCCCCAACAATTCCTTTATTCACAATCTTCGCCCGTGGTCACCGGAGTGGTACGAACAGCAGACTCGCATGATAGGAGAATCCGCCTGTCGGCAGCTCGGGTTTTACGTCATCCCGAACGAGATGCGGCTTTCAGTTGTGATCCCGGTTTACAACGAAGAAAAAACGCTGCGGGTGCTTGTCGATCGTGTTCGCGAAGTGCCCATTCGGAAAGAACTGATTCTGATCGACGACTGCAGCAAAGACCGCACCCGTGACGTGTTGAAGCAACTGGAAGCCGAAGGCGGCAACGACGACTTCAATCGGATTCGAATTTTCTTTCATGACGTCAATCAGGGCAAAGGCGCGGCTTTGAAGACCGGTTTCTCGCACGTGGAAGGTGACGTCGTCATCATTCAGGATGCGGACCTGGAATACGATCCTGCCGAATATCCTCGACTGCTTCAGCCCATTGTGGAGAACAAGGCCGATGTGGTTTTCGGAAGCCGATTCCTCGGTGACCAGGCGCATCGAGTTCTCTACTTCTGGCACTATCTGGGCAACCGCTTTCTGACCACGCTTTCCAACTGCTTTACGAATCTGAACCTGAGCGATATGGAGACATGCTACAAGGTTTTCCGACGCAGTGTGATTGATGAGATCACGCCGAAGCTGGTTCAGAAGCGTTTTGGATTTGAACCTGAAATCACGGCCCGCGTGGCTCGCCGACGTCTGCGTATTTACGAAACGTCCGTGAGTTATGCCGGTCGAACCTACGCCGAAGGCAAAAAGATCGGATGGCGCGACGGTTTCAAAGCGATCTGGTGTATCGTCCGTTTCGGACTCGCCGACTGATTCACCGGTTCGCCCCGACAGGTTCGCCGGGGCGATTGCAGGCTGCAAGCCGACCGCGGCCTTCAGCTGTTTTGCATCCATTCTGCGGGAGGATCCGGCTGTTGCCAGCTGCTCATGCCGCCGTCCACATAAAGCATCTGCCCGTGGATGTGTTCTGCTCCGTCGCTCAACAAAAACACGGCGGCACCGCTGCAGGCGTCAGCTCCGGGCACTTTGCCATTCGGGGTATGCAGTTCCATCCATCGCCGAAAATTTTCGTTTTTCAGTGCGGGTTCTGTCAGGCGAGTCCACAGCAGCCCGGGTGCGACACCGTTGACACGGATGTTGTACGGCGCAAGTGAAACACAGAGCGATCGAACCATCGCATCCACCGCCCCCTTCGATGTGTCGTAGGCAACGTGCGTCTGTTCGGCCAACTTGCCGTTGATGGACCCGACAAGAAGGATTCGGCCCTGAATGCCGCGTTCCACCCACCGCCGGGCGAAGTGTTGGATCAGAACATACTGCGAGTAGACGTTCAGTTTCAGCGTGCGATCGAACGTTGCAAAATTCATTTCCAGAAATGGCTCATCAATAAACGTGCCCGCATTGCAGACGAGAGTGTCGATTTCCGGATTCAGTCTGAGTGCTTCTTCAGCCAGCTTCAACGGAGCTTCTGGCATCGGCTCCGCCAGATCACCCGCCACAACCGACGCCGGCCCCGCTGCGGATTGGCATCGTTCGGATGCCTGAGCGGCTGCTTCGTGGTGTCGCGTGCCATGAAGAATGACCGAAGCCCCCGCATCACGAAGCGCGATGGCGATCTCCAGTCCAATTCCCTGCGTGCTCCCTGTGATAAACGCATGACGACCAGTTAACATTGACACGGAAAGTCTCCAGTTCAGGTCTGTGTTCATTGATCACTGACAAAGTGATTTCGAAGTTGTCTTTCTTCGTCAATCCGGCGGGCAGTTTGCCGGTGCTTTTAGTTTGCTCGTTTTGTAGCGTCAATGGACTGCATCCGTTCCCGCCATTAGTGTCCGATGTCTAGAATTGTCGGGACTCGGAACCGAATAAACTCCTGGCTGTGCCCCGTGAATATCGGCGGCGAGCGTTTTTTAGGAGTTTCGGCTATCTGGTTCCCATTCCAATCCGCACACGACTTACGATCCAGAACAAGGAATGTTGATATGTCGACCGAAGTTAAGCACGGGACGCGAACAGGCCTGAGAAGCGGTGTGATGTCTACCTCGCTTTTTCTTTTTACGACCGCTGTGCTGGCGACGGAAGAGCTCAGTCGTGAGCAGATCGTCGACCGTGTTCGATCCGATATCCAGTACCTGGCGTCCGATGAACTGGAAGGCCGAGGCGTCGAAACGAAAGGGATCGCACTGGCTGCAGAACGTATCCTTGGCGACTACGAAAAGTTTGGACTCAAACCGGGAATGCCTGACGGTTCGTGGCGCCAAAGTTTTCCCGTCACGGTGGGCGATGTCCGCGTGGCTGCATCCACGCAAGTCGAAATCAACGGCCCTGAGGGTGTTGTGTTGACGCTGAACCTGAAGGATGAGTTTCAGCCGATTCGTCGGGGCGCGAATGGGAAAGCCGAAGGAGAATTGGTCTTTATTGGCTATGGAATCACTTCAGATGAAGACATGTACGATGATTACGCGGGCATTGATGTTGCCGGCAAAGTGGTCGTACTGATTCGGCGAGAGCCGCAAAATCGTCCGGGCGGCGCCTTTCGTGGTCAGGAAACCAGTCCAAACTCGTACATCGATCGCAAGATCGCCTTGATCCGACAGTCAAAGGCGGCTGCCGTTCTGTTTGTGAACAATCACGCGAACTCCCCGACGCCCGATACAGACGATCTGGCCGATCCCTCAAGTTTTGGCAATGAAGGCGAAGCTGTCCCCGTTGTTCACGTGAAGCAGGCGGTCATTGACAAAATCCTGACGCAAACTCCGCTGCACGGGGACGATGGAAAGACATTGAGCAGTCTCGAAGAGGTGGCTCATTCGATTGATGAAAACATGAAGCCGCTGTCTCAGCCGATTTCAGGCTGGTCGGCAAAGGTAACAACAGAATTCGAATCGGACACTGTGTCCACAGACAATCTGATTGGGGTCGTGGAAGGCGAAGGTCCGTTGTCTGATGAAACCATCGTGATTGGGGCTCACTACGATCATCTTGGATTCGGTGGTTTTGGTTCGCGGACTCAGAATCGAACGGGTGAAGTTCACAATGGTGCCGACGACAATGCTTCGGGCACAGCCGCTGTCGTCGAACTCGCTCGCCGAATGGCGGCCGGTCCAAAGCCAAAACGTCGCATGGTATTTATCTGCTTCTCCGGTGAAGAACGCGGTTTAATTGGCAGCAATTACTACGTGAACCATCCCGTGTTTCCGATCGAGAACACGGTCGCCATGCTGAACTTCGATATGATTGGCAACCTGAAGGACAATCGCGTCGAGGTCAATGGAGTTGGTACGGCTTCCGAATTTGCAGAGATTGTCAAAGCGGCTGATGAGGCCACGCCGATCGACATCACCGTCGTCCCGGGAGCTTTCGCCGGCAGCGATCATCTGCCATTTTACCAGCGCGGCATTCCGGTGATGTTCTGCTTCACCGGAATGACGGACATTTATCATACGCCCGACGATGACTTTCGAACGCTGAACATTGAAGGTGTTGTGACCGTGATTGATTACTCTGAGCAGCTGTTGCGAGGAATTGACGCCCTTGACAAGCGGCCCACGGTTGCCGGTGGCCAACAGGAAATGCGTCGTCAAACCGTGGTTCGGACTCCGTTTCTGGGTGTCCAGCCGAATATCTCAGCCAGCGGACTTAACGGGATTGTGCTGCGAGGCGTGCGCCCGGATTCGCCCGCGTCAAAAGCCGGCCTGCAGACCGGTGACGTGATTACAAAGGTTGGCTCGACTCAGGTGGAAAGCTATCAGACGCTGATCGATATCATAACGGCGTCAAAGGCCGGCGATAAGCTGCTGCTGACCATCAAACGCGGTGACGCCGAGATGTCCGTTGAAGTCGAACTCGGTGAACCCCGCCGATGATGACTTTTCGCGAAGCCGCCGCCGTCTTATACCATTGCTTTGATGGGCTGGATCGATCCCAGTCAACTGTGTCGGTGCTCTGAGACGATCGTCAGTGTCTTGCATCATGAGTGTGGGCGGCCTGTGAGATCGCCGTGAGCAGCCCGCGATCTCGACCCTTGTGTTTTTTTCTTCCGTGTAGTACTGCCTGTATTTGTCCGCCCCGCCCCGCCCCGCCCTGCCCTGCTCCGCCCAAATGGCGTGGACTTAAGGCGCAGCGGAAGTCGCCAAGCTTTTCGGCACCCCCGTTTTTGCAGGGAGAACCGAAACTCTTGGCGAGTTCCGCTACAAACAAATATGTTAAGTCCACGCCATTTCTGCTCCGCCCTCCAGTGACCGGCCAGTTGCCTGCCCTTTTTTCTTCTGGCGATTTCAGAAAAATAAAGTCCTATGACGATTCCCAAGCCCGCTTCTGAATCTGCCGAACGACAGGTTTACATCACCGGCCGGATGGTGCCTGAATCTTCGGCCACCATTTCCATTTTTGACAGCGCGATTTTGCTGGGCGACTGTGTGACCGAGTCCACTCGAACGTTTCGGCATAAGCCATTTCGGCTCGACGATCATATCAATCGCCTTTACAAATCGCTGAAAGTGTGCCGAGTCAATCCGGGTCTGACACCCGAGCAAATGACGGCCGCGACCCTTGATGTGCTCGAAGCTAATCGGGCTCTTATGGGTCCCGATGATGACTGCTGGATCGTCCACAATATCTCCCGCGGTCTGATGAAACCGGGGCCGAGTCCTGCTCAGACAAATCCAGCCACCGTGATGATCTTTACCAGTCACATGGATCTGCGAGGCTGGGCGAAATACTACACGGAAGGCTGTCATGCGGTGACATCATTCAGCCGCGCGATCCCTGCTCAGTCGCTCGACGCGAGAATCAAAAATCGCAGTCGGCTGTTTTACACGATGGCAGATACCGAAGCACGACTGATGGATCCTGAGGCTCAGGTGGTCATTCTGGATATTGATGGCAATGTCTCAGAGAACAAAGGTGGAAATATCTTTGCGGTCGCGGACGGTGTTCTGAAAACTCCGTCGCTGGACAATTGCCTTGCCGGTATCAGTCGCCAGACGGTCGTCGAACTGGCGTTGCAGCTGGGAATTCCGGTTCGTGAATCCAGTCTGCAGATGTATGACCTGTACACGGCGGATGAAGTTTTCTTCACAAGCACCCCTTATTGCATTATGCCGGCCTCAAAATGCAATGGTCTTGTGGTGGGTGATGGAAAAGTCGGGCCGATCACCGCTCGACTTCTCGCCGCCTGGAGTTCACTGGTGGGCCTGGATATCGTTGGACAGGCCCAGCGTCAGATTCAAATGTGAGACGGCATTTCCTTTTTGTTCGCATCTCAATTTCATCAATCGACAATGACGGCAGATTCTTCAATGACTGAACCGACGATCCAGAATCTTTTCGATTTGACCGGACGCGTGGCCCTGATTACCGGTGGCTCGGGCTTCCTTGGGAATTCCCTGTCGCGGGCTCTTGCGGAAGCAGGAGCCAGTGTGGTCGTGGGCAGTCGGGATCTCGAAAGAGCACGCAGCGTGACGGATGCTCTGCCATCTCCGTCCGGTGCCATCCATTATCCTGTCGTGCTGGATCAGATGGACGAAGCATCGCTGAACAGCGGCTTTGATACGGCGGTTCGGGAAGCGGGCAAGGTTGATATTCTGATTAACAACGGTCAGCAGGGACACCCGGTCGATCTGACCAATATCACGGCTGAGCAGTTCAATAAAGATCTGCAGAATGCGACCGGCTATTTTCTGCTGGCGCGTCGTCTTCGCGATCACGTTGTTTCTCGATCCGCGGCGGCATCGATTGTGATGATTGGATCCATGTATGGAGTGGTCGGATCCTATCCGGATGCTTACGAGGGAATATGTGTCGCCAGCCCGGTGCAGTATCACGCACTGAAAGGTGGAATCGTGCACATGACTCGCCATCTTGCAGTCTACTGGGCCAAAGACAACGTGCGAGTCAACTGCCTGAGTCCCGGGCCATTTCCTTCTGAAAAGGCACCGCAGGAAATGGTGGTTCGACTCAAGACAAAAAGTCCGATGCATCGCATGGGGTTGCCTCACGAGTTGAAGGGCCCGCTGTTGATGCTGGTCAGTGACGCCGGCAGTTATGTGACCGGCCAGAATCTGCTGGTCGATGGCGGCTGGACTGCGTGGTGATCGGCCTACAGACAGCCTGCCCCCAACGACCGGGGTGAAGACGACTGGCTTCGGTCGCGTCTTTAGTCTGGTCCTACCACTCGGCGATCATCTCTGGATCGATTGTTGGGCAATCGCTGTCCGAAATCATGCGGTCGACGGCAAGTTCATCTTTAAATCCCGTGCCGGTGACCATGCATACAATTGTTTCGTCCGGATGAATTTCTCCGGCCTTGACGGCATTTAATGCGCCTGCCAAAGCGACGATACCTGCGGGCTCGGAAAAGATACCTTCCTCTCGCGCCATTCGCTTTTGCAGTTCCCAGACATATTCGTCCTGCACCAGATGACCGTTGCCGCCGGACGCTCGACATTCTGTGACCGCCAGATCTCCATCAATGACGCTGGCCACCTGCAGACCGCTGACCTTGGTGGTGCACACAGCAGATCGCGCCACGGCGAGCCCTTCGCGCAGTGGTCCGGCAATCGTATTGTTGCCCTCCGGCTGCACACAGTGGATGGCCGGACTGACGCTTAGTTCACCGCTTTCCACGAGACTTTGGAAGCCGCGGGCGGCCGCCACGCAAAGTCCGCCTCCGCCCGCCGGACAGAAGACATGCTGAATCGGAAAGGTGGCCTGTTCGGCAAGTTCGAAGCTCACCGACTGGACTCCCGACATCCCCGCCGGACAGTACACGAATGCACTGATCTGCAAGGCATAACCCGGCCGACGTCCGATGGCCTGCAGATCTCCCATTACCTGTTCGGTGAGTGAAGCGTCTGTGCCAAACCGTCGGACGCGAGCAATCTTTGCTCCATAGGCCATCATTTGTTTCAGTTTACCGGCCGGAGCACCTTCCACGATTGCGATGCGACATTCAATTCCTGCTGAGGCACAGTACGCCGCGATCGCTGCTCCGGTATTGCCGCTGGAAGTGGCGACACATCGTGTCTGTCCGTTCGCCACCATGTGCGAAACTGCAGCCGCAGCGAAGCGATCCTTGTACGAGCCCGACGGATTTCCACCCTCGAGCTTGAAGAACAGATTCCTGAGCCCGGCGGCCGGACCAATCTTCCTCGACCGAACCAGCGGCGTGTTTCCCTCACCGAGAGAAACTCGAGATGATTCTGCAACGCCTTGAATCCTGTCATTCCAACGCCAAAGACTCATGTTTGTTTCCTGTGCTATGTCAGTCCAAAAAGCTCATTCGCGTTGCCGCAAAAAATGTCTTCCACCTGAGAGTCGCTCATTCGCGTCGACATGGTAGCGATTTTCAGAGTCCGCAGAGACTCATGCCCCACCAGAGCCAGTTGCAGGTCTGCATAAGGCACATTCAGGTTCGTGTTGTCCGCGGAAATCCACAGAAAGCTGTCCCCCAGCGCCACACAGCGGCCGCGAAGGTGCGTGATGGGGAAGTCTGATCCGTAGAGAACTCGCCTGTGCCCCATCACATTGATGATCGCTTCAATCGCACCACAATCTGTCACCGCCGATGTATCAAACCACACGTTATGCAGGCCTCGCAGAGACTCAATACCCAGAATCGTATGATGGGCATTAAACCCGCGCGCCGCGTGAGCCAGAATCAGACGCATGTTCGGGTAACGTTCGCAGTAGTGTCGAATGGTCTGCTGATTGGCGACATCCGCAAGAGCCCGAGCGCGAACCATATGCAGAGTGATCGACAGTCCTTCTTCGTGAGCGATCCGGACCTGTTCTTCAGGCAGATATTCCTCAATCAGCGAGTCGAACGTCGGACGCCGCGGAGAATAAACGTGATAGCACTTCAGGCCGATAAAGCCACACCGGCGAACGGACTCACGAATAAACTCCGGATCCTGATCGGGCGTAATCAGCATTTGCCCGCGTGAGCCAGGCCGCTTCTGAAGTTCCTGAAAGAGAAACTCATTTTCAGCATTCGCGTCCACCGTGGGATGCGGAAACGGAAAGAACAGTCCTTCTGTCTTTCGGTCAGGAATGAGCGGCTCCATCTGCCGATCAAACTCCAAACTGCCCGCAACTGGTGGCCCCGATTTGACAAGGGCCGGAACATCACCTGGCAAAAAATGATCCGCGGAATACCAATGCGCGTGAGCATCGAAAAGCCGCCGGGGAACGAAGCTGTTCAGCTCACGATCAAAGAGCTCTCGATCCCATTCGGTAATGATCCAGTCGTTCATTGATGATCACTTATTCAAGAGGCCGTAATTGAAACGCTCTTTCCTGTTCACAGCGGAAAGCTACCAAATGCGCCACATACAGGAAGAACGGGGCTTCCTTTTTTTCTCTGATGAACGCTACGGCTTCTTCGGAATACTGCCTGGTTAGTTGACGCTGGTCCGGCTGCTTTTCAACGATCTCGGTGTTTCGAATCAGAGGCGTCTGCCAGTACTCATTGTTCTCAGCGAAAAAACGTTCTCTGCCTTTTGGCGCATCGGGAGTCGGCATCATGTCGTTGGAAAACGGCATTCCGAAATAGCTGTCAAAGCCATGATGCGGCGGCAGATGTTCCGGTAGATGTCCCAGATGCCACTTCCCGACCATTCCGGTTGCTAAGGCAGATCGCCAGTCGCAATATTTGCGTCAGCGTGGGTATCCTCAGAGTGTGTTGCTGAATGCGTTTTAGAAAATGGTTCATAGATTTTTTCTGCGAGACCTCTGGACTTCCCGGTGCTGTGTACTCTTTCAACGACGACGCACGAGTATCGATTAACCGCGGAAAATGCCGGTACACGGGCTTCCAGGCAGAAGGCAGTGTTAACCACGAAAGACACCAAAAACACGAAAGAGTTACGAACCACAAGGAAGGTGAATTGCACAGAAGTTACGAAGCAGACGTTCCGTGGCCAACACCATCAGTCTGCGTTTCCTTTCGTGTCTTTCGTGCCTTTCGTGGTCAAAAATTTCTGTTTCTGTTTCTGTGACCTATACGAAACTCTGACGACCCGAAGTCTAGACCAGCAGCTCCTTCACGACATTCGCCTCTTCCACGCCGGTCAGTTTTGAATCCAGGCCCTGGAATTTGTAGGTGAAGCGGGAATGATCGATGCCCATCAGATGCAGCAGAGTGGCGTGGACATCATGCACTGAGACACGGTTTTCAACGGCGTGATAGCCGAACTCATCGGTGTTCCCGTAGCTCACGCCAGGCTTAAATCCGCCGCCGGCAAACCACATCGTGAAGCCCGCCAGATGATGGTCACGGCCGTTGCCCTGAGCCATCGGCGTGCGTCCGAATTCTGAGCCGAACACGATGATCGTGTCCTTCAGCATGTCCCGTTGCTTCAGGTCCGTGATCAATGCGGCCACGCCCTGATCGACTTCCTTTGCCGTACCAGCCGAATGCTCCTTCACCGCACCATGATGGTCCCAGTCACGATGGTACAACTGAATAAATCGAGTGCCTCGTTCGGCCAGACGACGAGCCAACAGGCAATTGGATGCAAACGATCCGTCGCCACCTTTTGTGCCATACAGATCAAAAATATGAGCGGGCTCGTTGCTGACATCCATCAGCTCCGGAACACTCGACTGCATCCGAAACGCCAGTTCATACTGATTGATGCGAGTCGCAATTTCCGGGTCGTCGTATCGAGTATTCGCGAGGCCATTCAGACGCTGGACAGCATCCACGACATCACGCTGCTGCTTTGATGTGACACCCTTCGGATTGCCCACATAAAGCACAGGATCACCAGTGCCGCGGAATTCCACTCCCTGGAACTGACCGGGCAGAAATCCTGAATGCCACTGGCGAGCGGCAATCGGCTGACGCTGGCCATAGTTGCCCGTGGAGACCATCACCACGAAGCCGGGCAGGCTCTGCGATTCCGCACCAAGACCATACAGCAACCACGAACCCATCGCCGGACGGCCAGCAATCATCGTGCCGGTGTTCATGAAGGTATGCGCCGGGTCGTGGTTGATCGCATCGGTGTGCAATGAACGCACGATGCAAATGTCGTCCGCACATTTCTCAGCCAGCATCGGCCAGATTTCAGAAATCGACTGGCCCGATTGTCCATACTGTTTGAACGCATGCTGGGGCCCAAAACAGTTCAGCTGCGCGCCCTGCAGCTGAGCAATCTGCTGACCTTTGGTGACGGATTCCGGCATCGGCTTGCCATGCAGTTCGGCGAGCTTCGGCTTGTTGTCGAACGTGTCGATATGTGTCATCCCGCCTGCCATATACAGCCAGATAATCCGTTTGGCTTTCGGCTCGAAATGAGGCGGATTGATCACACCGTTCCAGTGCGGTACTTCCTGATCGGCGGCCTGAATCTGCTGTGACAGCAGCGATGTGAGCGCCATTGAGCCGAGGCTGACCCCGGAGTTACGGAGAAAAGATCGACGAGCGATCTGTGGGGGAAGCGAAAACATGGTGGGACCTTTTTGTCTGTGTTAATTTCTGGTAATGGTTTCGTGCAGATTCAGAATCGTGCGGGCGACGCTGGTCCACGCGGCCACCTCCGGGGTAGGAAGATCGCCAGCAGCCGGCTTCTCACCGACCTTCAGCAGTTCCGCCGCGGTCGCAGCACTGGCGGTATATTCGGCGACATGGTCATTCAGCAACTCTTCCAGAACCGTCGCTTCCTCATCCAAAATCGGCCGGGAGAGTGCTCGTCGAAACGCAAGATCCAGGCGATCCCGCGTAGAGCCTTCATGCCGAAGAATCATCTCCGCGAAGGCTCGAGCCGCTTCCACATAGCTGGGGTCATTCAGCAGCACCAACGACTGCAGTGGCGTGTTGGAGCGCGGTCGATCGGCTGTGCATTCTTCGCGGCTGGGCGCGTCAAACGCCAGCAGACTTGGATGCAGATACTGTCGCTGCCAGTGAGTGTAAAGGCCACGTCGATAGAGCGATTCACCTGTGCTGTTTTGCCATTCGCGAGTTGGAAAGTTCAGATACGCCCAGTATCCCGCAGGCTGATAGGGATTCACACTTTTTCCGCCGATGGATTTGACCAGCAGGCCACTCACCGCCAGCGCGTTGTCGCGGACAAGTTCGGCATCAAGCCGGAACCGCCCCTGGTGAGCCAGCCAGCGATTGTACGGATCCACTTCTCGCACGTCCGGTCTGACCAACGACGATTGACGATACGTCTGACTCATCACAATCGACTTGATTGTGCGTTTCAGATCCCAGCCATGAGTCCGTAAATCATCGGCCAGATAATCTAGCAATTCCGGATGGCTGGGCCATTCGCCCTGAGCACCAAGGTCATCCAGCTTTCTGGACAGACCAGCCCCGAAGTAAATCTTCCACAGACGATTCGCAACGACCCGGGAAGTCAGCGGATTTTCCGGCGACATGATCCAATTGGCGAGATCAAGTCGGTTCAGAATTTTGTCTGCAGGAGGCTCAGGTGCCAGAGCCGACGGAAACGCCGGTGTTACCACTTCGCCGCTGTCATCCATCCAGTTGCCTCGCTTCAGGATCCGCACCATACGCGGCGCAACGGCTTCCGTGACAAGCGTTGAAGGAATGGAGGCGTCGAGATCATTCCGCTGTTTTTGCAGAGTCGCGAGTTGTTCGCGAACCGGATTCAGCAGCGGAGCCATTGCGCGGTAATGAGCTGCCAATTCAGCTTTCTGGGAATCCGTTCGCTGATCCGCAGGTGTCGCCAGAATCGCCAGCAAATTTGCGGGTGGTGCGTCAGCCGCTTTGATTGGTCGCGGAGCCGTGGTCGCTGACAACCGGAAGCAGCCAATGTTATGGCCCGGATTGTCGAGGTTCTGAGCCATCGTGACGGTGAGAGTTGCGCCTTCAGCCAGTGTCAGGTCGGCTGCGGTTTCAAAGACGGCAAAGTTCGGCCGGCCAGCCTGTTCCATGATGGCCCAGCCCCACTTCGCGCCTTTCGCATCACCGTCGATGGCCGCTTCCACGGCCCACTTGCCGTAAGGATTTCCACCAGCGGCACCGGTCTGCTCGTAAGTGGCCGAAGCGTTCAGAAGTGGCACTGCGACTTCTTCCTGTTCGCCCAGTTTTATTTTCAGAATCAGTTCCGACAACACAAAGTTGCCGTTGCCAGCTCGGCCGGGACCTTTGTTGGGAAGAGTGTCGTCCGGTAAAACTTCCAGACGAAGGGCTGTAACGGCGGCAGGAAGTTTTGTAAATGTCAGCGTGTAAGTGTCGGCGTCCGGATTCTTGTCTGTGGCCAGAATAGCTCCATCGGATCTTGGCGAAAGCTTCGAGCCGTTGAGTGAAACCATGGAATCGGCAGCCAGCGGAGTCCATTCAATCTGCAGCTTCTCCCACTCGGCCTGAGCAGCGGCGAGTTCCGGCGTGTCGGTTTCCAGGGCCTTTTTCGTGGCCGCGATTTGTTCGTCGAATCGGACGAGTTCTGCGGCCTGCTGGGCGGTTGGAATTTTGATAAACGGGCCCCAGTTTCCATCAGCATTCGCGCCGGAGTAAAGACCGCGTTCTTTGATGTCCGCAAAGAAGGCTTGAAAGCGATAGAAGTCCTTCGCTGTCAGCGGATCGAATTTGTGGTCATGGCATTCAGCGCATCCCAGAGTAATGCCCAGCCAGGTTCCGGACGTATTGCGAACTCGTTCGGCAATGTACTTGGCCAGATATTCCTTATCCTGAACTCCCCCTTCGGCGCTCATCATGCCCAGACGATTGTATCCCGAGGCAATCCTCTGTTCCTGAGTCGGCTCGGTCAAGAGATCGCCGGCCAGTTGTTCGATAGTGAACTGATCAAAAGGTTTATTCGCATTGAACGATTCGATCACGTACTGTCGGAACGGCGAAACACTCATTGGCTGGTCGCCGTGATAACCGACAGTGTCAGCATATCGCACCAGATCCAGCCACCACATGGCCAGACGCTCGCCGAAGTGCGGTGACTGCAGCAGTCGATCCACCTGCTTTTCGACTGCATTGGGAGACTGATCCGCCAGGAAGTCCGCAACTTCGGTTTCCGTGGGCGGCAAGCCAATCAAATCGAAACTCAGGCGACGCAGTAGAGTGATACGATCGGCTTCAGCGGATAGCGCAAGCTTGTGCTCCGTCAGGCTCTGCTGGACCAGTTGATCAATCGTTGCGGAGACAGACTCTTTTGCCTCAGCTTGTGAACGAATGGGCAGAAACGCCCAATGGCCTTCAAACTGACCGCCCTCTTCGATCCACTTCTTCAGCAGCTGCACGTCGCGTTCGGCCAGGACTTTACCGGAGCTGGCAGGCGGCATTTGTTTGTCAACTTCGGTGGACGTTACGCGCTGGAAGAGTTCACTTTCGTCCGGCTTGCCTGGGACAAGCGCACCGTGGTGTGAATCTGTGCCGTGCAGACCATCTTTGGTATCCAGACGCAGATCGGCTTCGCGTTTGTTCTTGTCCGGACCGTGGCAGAAGTAGCAGTTCTCCGACAGGATCGGACGGATGTCGCGATTGAATTCAACGATGTCCGGAAGGGGCTCCGCGTTCGTGTCCTGAGCGCTCGTTTGTGGCGAATAGAACAGCATGAAAACGACAGCAGGGAGCAGCACAGTTCGGAAAAACGTGCGATGCATAAGAACCTCGATCAGGAAAATATTCAATGAACCGGTGCGGATCAACGGCTCATGAAATGGTGGGACGAATGGCGAGTCTTCGCTTTCAGGATGACTCGGATGGTGCGACTCAGCATACCGTGCAAGTCGGATCCGGGAAAGTATTGAATCAACCGAGTTTGAAGAGACCGGCCGGCTGTTCGGATTCGTTGATTTTGAACTTTCTGTCCAACTGCAGCATTTTGAGAACCTCACAGATATTCGGTGCGGCCAGAACAGTAAGTGCCCCGCCAGCGGCGCTGATGGCCTCGGACAACCGCAGCAGTTTTCCAGGAACGGTACCTTCGAAGAATTTGACGGACCGTAGATCAAGAGTCACGGGCTTTGAGCCCAGCTTCGCTAAAAATTCAAAGTCGTCAAAAATTGCTTCCATGACTTTGGAGTCTGACAAGTTTTCGCACGACGTAGTGGCTCGCACATTTGTCTGATCGGCGACGACAGTCAGGATTCGAAATTCGCCGTCCATAAAAACTCTCCAACGAAAAACATTGCCGTCACCATAACGTGCTTCGACGAGCGTGGCCGGAAGCAAAGACGTCGTGGCGAGATATGAAAGCAGGACCGGCCTGGAAGCCGGTCCTGCCTGAAGATCTGTTCAAAAATCTGATCTGCAGTTCAGACTAAAGAACCTTTGTCACACCCGGCGTCGGAATCGGGTACAGCATATCGGCGTCCGGCAGAATCGGAGGCGTGTCCTGGAAAGTGTGATACTGTTCAACAGGCGAAATGCACAAATCAGACTTCAGTGCGTCCGCGAAGGAAATTTCCTTGCCGGAATAAGTCGCCAGGCGTCCCAGAATGGACGTCATGGTGCTCATCGCGCCGTATTCGCCTTCGTTTGGAACCTCGCCCTTGCGAAGTGATGCGAACAGGTCATGGTGCTCGTCCTGGTGACCATCGTGGAGATTTTTACGCTTTCCGTCTTCGGCTTTGCGATCGTATTCCCACTTCAGATTGCCCTTTGGGTCGAAAATCTTGCCATCGGCAATATTGCACCAGCCGTTTGAGCCATGAGCGTACTCAGTCACTGCACTCCATGTGTTGGGAATGTGACGGCACTGGCTCAGCAGGACAGAACGTTCGCCTTCTTTTTCGTAGGTGAATTCCACAAAGTGATGGTCATAAATTTCGCCGTACTCTTTGCCGGTTCGAACCTGACGACCGCCCTGGCCCTGAGCCAGCACTGGGGGGCCACCCATCAGCCAGTTGATCACATCCAGATTATGAATGTGCTGCTCGTTGATATGGTCACCGCACAGCCAGTTGAAGTAGTACCAGTTTCGCATCTGGTATTCCATTTCAGTCTGGCCATCCTGACGAGGTCGAACCCAGACGCCGTCGCCGTTCCAGTAGCAGCGAGTCGCGACGATGCGACCGATTTCACCGTCCTGAAGACGCTTGATGGTTTCGATGTAGATTGGTTCGTGATGTCGCTGCAGACCGACCGCCACCGCCAGATTCTTTGCTTTAGCGATGTCACTGGCAGCCAGAACTTTGCGAACACCAACAGCATCGACAGCAACTGGCTTCTCCATGAAGACGTGCTTGCCGGCATTGATCGCTGCTTCAAAATGCAGCGGGCGAAATCCCGGAGGAGTTGCGAGGATCACGAGATCGCAATCCTGTTCCAGGACTTTGGTGTAGGCATCAAAGCCGACGAACTGACGATCCTTGGGAACATCTACTTTGTCGCCATGCTGACGCTTCAGCTGATTAACGGCGCTTCCCAGATTGTCTTCAAACGCGTCGGCCACAGCGACAAGCTTTGTTGGGCCGGTGGTGTTCATCGCCTGATCAGCGGCACCGCGACCACGACCACCGCAGCCGATGAGTCCGATACGGATGGTTTCATCGCTGGCCACATGAGCGGCTCGAACAATGCTCAGGTTCGTCAGCAGCGAAGTGCCGGCTGCAGCAACTGCTGAGGATTTCAGAAATCCTCGACGCGAGGAATCAGATGGTTTCTTGGACATAAAGTGAACTCCCAGGAATGAAGTGGGACAGCTCCACATGTCAGGCTTGAGATTATCCAGTCGATCTGAACAACGCAGCCTGATCAATCAGGATTGGAGCATCGTGGACTAAGAGCAGAACCCCAATCGGCATCTGTGTTGAAAACAGTGAAGCCAATTGCTCCCGAAATGCTACGTTTGCCGCCCCTCAATCGCAATTCAATCTCTAAGAAGCTTGCCCAAACCCGAAATTTCTTTGCGCGGTCCGCAACCTCTCCCTAAGTGGCAAATTGCACTCTGCGGACAGCGTGAAGCGTTGCCGCGTCGGCAGCACTTGCCAGCCCAGGTGACTATACCTTCCTGCAGCAACGCTGGCACAGGCGACACGGCGGCCCAGCCGAATATCGGGTACAGTTGGCTGAAGAACAGACTGGATCGCCGGTCCGCTTGACGCAGCTTGCTTGCAGGTTGGCACCCTTCGCACCACAATCGCCATCGCCACAATGAAACCTCATCGGTTTCGCAGGCTGCTCGTTTTCTTGTGGGGAAGGTGCCACCATGTCTCTGAGATTGTCTCTGTGTCTATCTGTTTTTGTTGCCACCGCAGCCTGCGCCAGCGTCACCCGCGGCGATGAGCCTGTAAAATACTCGACTCAGATCGCACCCATTCTGCAGAGCTATTGCGTGAGCTGTCACAGTCGCGTGGAGGCGCAGAATGGTCTATCCCTGCAGGCTCCTGACGATATTCTTAAGGGCGGCGAAAATGGGATTATTTTGAATCCTGACTCGCCGGAAAAAAGTCGGTTGCTGCAGGTCGTCACGAGTCACTGTGATGATCGCATGCCGCCAGCCGATCAGCCGCAGCCGTCCGACGATGAGCTGAAATTGCTGACTCGCTGGTTGAACGAAGGAGCAAAATTCGACAGCCGTATGGCAGTACTTCCGGTGCTTCCAAAAGTTTCTGTCACAGCCAGAACGGTCAGATCACCTGCATTGACAATGAAGGTGTCGCAGGACGGGCAAAGTCTGTTTGTGGGCAAGTTCAGACTGGTCGAACAGCGAGCGCGAACGTCGAATGAAGTGATCTGGAGCTTTCCTGTTCCGGATGGCAAAGTGAACAGCCTGAGAATGTCGGCCGATGGTCAGCGCATCCTGATTGCCACGGGAACGCCGGGACTTTCCGGGCGGGCCATTGAAGTGGCCGTTGGCAGTTCCGTCGTTCAGCAGGAATTCGCCGGGCACAACGATATTCTGTATGCCGCCGACTGGTCGCCGGATGGCGAGATCGTCGCCACCGCGGGTTATGATCGTAAAATTATTCTGCACAACGCACAGACCGGCGAAAAAATTCGCGAACTGTCAGGGCACAATGGAGCTGTCTTCGATCTGCGGTTCAGTCCTGATGGAACGCTGTTGGCATCCGCCAGTGCCGATGCGACAATTAAGATCTGGCACGTCGCCACTGGCGAACGCTTCGATACGCTCAGCCAGCCGCAGTCGGAACAGTACGCCGTTCTGTTCAGTCCTGATGGTCGATTCGTTTTTGGAGCCGGAGCAGACAGCCGCATTCGCAAGTGGCAGCTGGTTTCACTGACAGCCCCGCAGATCAACCCGATTGTTATTTCACGATTCGCTCACGAAGGCGCGATTGCGAAAATGGAGATCTCAGACGACGGCCGATTTCTTGTCTCGGCCTCGGACAACGGTTCGATCAAGCTCTGGGATGCAGCCAGCGTCACGGAGCAGGCTGAAGAAACACTGGCGAAGGATCTGGTCTCCAGCGTCGCGTTTGATAACACCGCCGGAATCGTTCTGATTGCCACCACCAAAGGAAGCCAGCGTACAATCGCTGTTCCCATTGAAATCCTGCTGACAGAATCCAGCCAGACAACGGCTCCTGCATGGATGCCTGGTCCTGAGGCGGATCTGCAGAACGTTGCAGAGACTGAACCAAACAATGACGCCGGAGCTGCGCAGTCCATCGAATTCCCTGGCCTGATTTCGGGCGTTATTGACGGCAGTGATGCCAGTCATCCGGATGCTGATACGTATCGTTTTACGGCGCGAAAGGGACAGCCAGTTTTGATTGAAGTGAAGGCGGCCCGCGAAAAGTCGCCGCTTGATTCCACGGTTGAGATCCTCTCGGCGGAAGGAAAGCCGGTACTACAGAGTCAGCTGCAGGCGGTGCGGGATTCCTACTTCACCTTTCGAGGCAAGGACTCCGACACCAGCGACGACTTTCGACTGTTCAACTGGCAGGAAATGGAACTGAATGAGTACCTGTATTCCGATGGCGAAGTGGTCAAGTTGTGGCTGTATCCACGCGGACCGGATTCAGGCTACAAGGTGTATCCGGGCTTCGGCAGTCGGCAGACCTATTTTGGAACGACACCAACCGCACATCCGTTACAGGGCCCCGCATTCATTGTCATCCCGCATGCACCGGATGCCGTGTTAAAGAATACAGGGTTGCCTGTCTTTCCTGTTTACTTCGAAAACGACGACGACCCGATGCGGCAATGGGGAAAGGACTCGCGGCTGACGTTCATTCCTCCCGTGGATGGGGAATACAGTGTTCGTATCCGGGATGCTCGCGGCTTCCAGGGAGCCGATTTCAAATACCAGTTGCTGGTGCGATCGCCGCGGCCGGATTTTGCAGTGGCGATGATCGGGACCGAGCTGAGCATTCATCCCAACACCGGTCGAGAAATCAGCTTTACGGCCACACGGGTTGATGGCTATGACGGCCCGATCGAGATCTATGCAGAAAACCTGCCCGCCGGTTTTTCGCTTTCAGATCCTGTGCTGGTTCAGGACGAGCAGCGTCAGGCGTTTGCAATTCTGGTTGCAGCCAGCGATGCGACGCAGCCTGCGGACGAGGCCGTTTCAAAAATTCAGTTCAAGGCTCGCGCTCGAATTGGTGAAACGGAAATCATTCACGATATCGGCGGACTCAAGTCGCTGAAACTGGCGGAAAAGCCCAAAGTGCTCGTCAGGATTTTGACGTCCGAACAGCAGGCGACAGACTCGTCCGAACATACTTCTGAGCTGACTGTTTATGCGGGGGAAACGGCCCGCGCCTTTCTGAAGGTTGAGCGGCTGGATCACACCGGACTGGTCGAATTTGGAAAAGAAGATTCCGGCCGCAATATGCCGCACGGGGTGTTTGTCGACAACATCGGACTGAACGGGCTGATGTTGCTTGAAGGCCAGAATGAGCGGGAGATTTTCATCACCGCGGCAAAATGGGTTCCGGAATCCAGCCGACCATTCTATTTGAAATCCAACGTTGATGGAGGCATCACGTCGTTTCCAGTGATGCTGCATATTCGCCATCGTGCCTCAGAACCGGCCGCAACTGCTGCCACAGCACCGTAGACGATCAACGAATCAACCGGCGGCAACAACCGGGCGTTTGGTCAGTCCGCGTGCTGCTTTGGAACGGCACTGGAGTTAAGGTGACAAAATGATGTTTACAGAATGATGAAACGTAGTGAGCAGAAGAGCGTGGCGACAACCGGCTTTTGAAGCTGATCCTTTTGTCCTTCTACCCTCCATCATTTTGTCTCACCCTGCAGTTCTCGCTGTAACAAGCAGCGGCAAGCTCACGACGTGTTACATGGACTCATGCCGTATGACGGGCATCCGAGACGTCAAACGTTCGAGGTCCTGACGATAAAAGCACGAGCTACTGGCGGATGCGAACGGCTTCCAGAGCAATCACTTCGATGATGTCGCGTTTTTCTTTTTCGGACCAACGGCTTCCCTGAACGCCGACCTGCTGTCCGACAAATTCTTCCAGGCTGACGTTCCCGGTGGGTTTCAGGTCAGCGAGGATCTTTCCGGACGGCGCCATCAGGACATACGCGCTGCCATCTTCGGCCTTCTGGACAATACCAGCGCCGACAAAGCGATTTTCAGGACTGCCCGGAGCGATCGCTGCGGCCGAAGGCGTGCCGGCACTTTCGGTCATGACCTGCGGCATGGTTTCTGAACCCGGACCCAACACCGTTGACGGCGGGTACATGGCCGGATCATTGATCGCGATGTTCGAAGTGTCGCGGCCCAGGAACGATTCAAATGCCTCCGCAAGCTGAGTGGGTTCGCCGGGGGACATCATGCTCTCCGGCCCCGCGCTGGCAATCACGGGCGGGGCGAAACCTGCGCTGGGGTAATGGCGAGCCAGCAGTTCGGCGTCACGCATTTCTGTCTGCGATGTCAGCTGCTTCAATTCGATAAGGTTTGCCAGGCGTCGACGGTACCGTTCAATCGCAGGATAACGCATGTCGATCTGCCCGGAGATGGGTTTGTGACTCGACGACTGCTGCAGGGCGCGATAATCATTTTCGATGCCATCAAGGTCCCACCGGGAGGCGTCTCTCAGGATCATGTCACGAAACTTCAGATCAAGCGCTGCCAGTTGTTGCTGTTCGCGACGGATCTGCTGCAGCCCGGCAAGTTGCTCACTGGGGCCAATCGGAGGAACATCAATGACGCCACCTGCGCCATTTCGAGCTGTTTTGGAATCCATCGGCTGCCTGGGAGACACGAGTGAGCCTTCAGGTCGTTTCGCATTGCCCGGCACTTTGTACGGATCGGAGTTCAGCTGCTGACGCAGTTGATCGTCGACCGGAACAACCGCCGAGCCTGGAATCCATCGTCGCTCACGTGCAGGCGGAGCAATCTTCAACATCGACTGAACTCCGCTGGTCGTATCGATCTGCTTTTGGCCCACGATCGTCACTTTCTCACCAGACTTCAGGCGGCGCTGAAAGACGGAGGTTTCATCACCGAACGAACTGCCAACCCACGCGGGCACGTTTTCTTCACGCACTTCGCCCTCGGTATCACTCAGACGCTTTACAAAGCGTTCCGGTATCCAGCTGAAGCTGCCTGCCGGTGGCTCGATCATGAACCAGCCGCCTGGGTCGTGACGATGGACGGTCACGACAGAATCGCGCGGAAGACTTTGCGTCGGGTAATACGCATCTCCGCCTCCGCTGCGAGCGAAGGTTTCATCCGCAACGACTTTGGCTTCGTAAGGAAAGGTTTTAATCTGGCCCATCGCCGGTGATGCGAAGAGCGACGAGACCACAAGAGTTGTGGCAGACAGGACAACCGTTGCGAATGCACGCAGCATGGCAGTGCCTCCGTGATAGGGTCTGTGAAACATTGAATTTCTTCAGGGAAGTCAGTTTCGGTCGAAAATTCAAGACGCGATCGGCAGACATACGTCATTCGGCAACAAGTGCGTCCTGAGGTATCAGTCCGGCAAAATCTGCCGTCGAATCGAAAGAAGACTGAAGTGTGTTTGCTGGGACATTGGTGAGAAACAGATGACTGTGAGGGCGAATGAAACCACGTTCAGTGAAGCAGCCAGGGGCAGGGATTCTTCCGGATTTCTTCACGAAAGCTTTGGTTTTTATAGGCCAGAGCTGTAATCCGCGATTCCATTCCTCGCAACTTTTGCCGCTTCATAACTGCACCGAAGCGTGCAGTTCGAGCAGGCTTAATGAATCTTCGAATTTGACTCAAGTCTGGTTTTCGGTGGTTTCCCGTCGCCTGCTCAAGCATTGATTTCGTCCTGAGCATCGCCCATGATGGCATTGGAAAATAGTGCTCAAAGACAGCTTTGTGAGCAGTCGCTTTACTGCTGGCTGTGACGAGGGCGGTAATTGAAAAGAGTTTGGGGGGAGAACCATGCGATTCAGAATTCAACTTGTTTTGACGGCGATGATTGCCGTGGCATCCAGCGGATGGGCCGTGCACGGTCAGGCTGGCAGCATCAACACAAAGCTGAAAATCGGTGATGCGGCTCCCACCTGGAAATCGCTGCCGGGGACGGACGATCAGTCGCATTCGCTGGACGATCTGAAAGACAAGGCCGTTGTCGTTGTCTGCTTCACATGCAACGCGTGCCCGTATGCCGTCGACTACGAAGATCGGATGATCGCACTTCACAAAAAGTATGCAGACCATCCTCAGGGCGTGTCACTTGTTGCAATCAACGCGAACAGGAAACCTTCCGAACAGTTGGAAAAAATGAAGGAGCGAGCCAGGGACAAGGGATTTCCATTTTCGTACCTGATGGATGAAACGCAGCAGGTCGCAGAGGCCTATGGAGCCAGCTTTACGCCGGAATTCTTTGTGCTTAACAAAGAGCGACAGGTCGTCTTCATGGGAGCGATGGACGACAAAACTGACCCAAGTCAGGTGTCCATACATTACGTCGACATGGCGATTGAATCTGCGTTGAATGGAGAAATTCCGGAGACTACGGAGGTTCCGGCCCGTGGCTGTGCGATCCCATTCAAGCGTGTTCGAAAGTGACGGCCATCCCGGTTTCTCGCCGGGAAAGTGTCAAAATCCGGCTGCGGCGGGGCGCTCTCCCACTGAACGAAAGCATTTGTTAGCGTACCGATGTCTCGACGGCCGCCTGAATGCGTGCCGGGCCAAGTTGAATCAGGAAGATTCCCATGAAAACACTGAAGGATCGGACCGCCTTTTTGACGGGTGCGGCCTCTGGCATCGGCCGCGCCCTTGCCATCGCCCTTGCTGCGGAGGGCTGCCACCTTTATCTCGTCGATGTCGATGAGAACGGGCTGCGCAGTCTGGAGCAGGATCTTGCCACAACACGCGTGCGAGTCTGGATCAAACAATGTGACCTGACAGATCGCGCTGCTGTTTCCCGTGTTGTCGCCGAAAGTGTGACGACCTGTGGGGGAGTTGATCTGCTGATCAACAACGCTGGCGTCGCTTACTACGGCCCGACTGATCAGATGTCTCAGCAGCAATGGGACTGGCTGATGTCCATCAATCTGCTGGCCCCAATTCAGATCACTCACGAACTGCTGCCGACACTGCTGCAGCGTTCCGATCCGCATATTGTGAACATGTGCAGCATCTCCGGACTTGTCGCCGGCGGACGCTTTGCCGCGTATCACACCAGCAAGTTCGGACTGATTGGTTTTACAGAATCTCTGCGAGCCGAATATGGTCGTCGTGGAGTTGGTGTGACGGCCATTTGTCCCGGCCCCGTGATGACTCATCTCTATAAATCGGCCGCTTCCGGGAGTTCAGGAAAGCCGGTACCGTCTCCACCGAAATGGCTTTGCACGACACCTGAACGCGTTGCCGCAATCACCCTGCAGGCCATTCGCCGGGATCGACGCCAGGTTCTGATCACTCCGACTGCTCATTTTCTGTATCACATGAAGCGCTTTCTTCCGGGCGTGATTGATTTCGCCAATCGCTTCAGCAGCAGCCACTGGAAGCGAAAGCTGTTCGGGACGGCTCCGCCAAAATTGAATCCTGCTCCTCAGTTGCCGAAAGTCGAACCACCAACCAGTCGTGCAGCCTGATACTGGGGTACGATGGGCATTCTTGCCCGTCGAAACATCGTCGCACAAAAATGTCCAACCTGGATTTTAAGGTTTGACAGAGCAGTAGTGATTCCAGTCGCAGGCCTGCTGCGACAAGAGGATTGCGATTGTTCCGGCTGCGACTCACAAAGTTCGATACATTTTACGAATCTGTTTTTGAACGGGGCCATCCATGATTGATCTGACCGTGATTCTCACTGCTAAAGATTCTGCCAATATTCCCGAGCTGCGAACGCTGCTGGCGACTCAGGTTCAGTTGTCACGAGCAGAGCCTGGCTGCGTGCGTTTTGAGGCTTTTGAATCAGGCTCCGTGCCCGGTACATTTATTCTGATCGAACGCTGGGAATCGCAGGCAGCGCTGGATGAACATCGCAAGGCGACCGGATTTATGACAATCTATGCGCCGAAAGTGATTCCACTCGTCGATCGTGTGCCTCACGTCTGCACTGTGTTAGCGGGCACCTGAGTGTTGCCTGGTACCTATATGGCGGCTGGTGCGGGCGGAGTCAGAGTCTGCAGTTCTCGCGGGAGAGCGAAATGCACGTGCTCTTCCCGCAGAACTTCTTCTGACACCGCGGCGTTGAAGTTTTGCTTCAGGAAGTCGAGACATTCCTGGACAACAACTTCCGGTGCACTGGCTCCGGCCGTGACTGCGACCGTCTGACCTTCCTTGAACCACTCTTCCTTCAACTCACTGGCACCGTCCACAAGGTAGCTGGGCATGCCTCGCGAGGCACCCATTTCCATAAGCCGTAGACTATTGGAACTGTTCTGGCTGCCAAGGACGATCAGCACATCGGCGGATTCGATAAGAACTTTGACAGCTTCCTGGCGATTGGTTGTGGCGTAGCAGATGTCTTCTTTTTTGGGCGAGTCAATCTGTGGATATCGCTTTCGCAAAGCCTGAATGACGGTGTTGGCTTCTGCGACACTCAGGGTGGTCTGGGTCAGATAGGCCAGCTTGTCGGTGGCTGTGAACGGCAGCCGGTCGACGTCTTCGGGTGTTTCCACCAGCGTGATGCTTTGAGGCGCTTCGCCCATGGTACCGATGACTTCATCATGGCCCTCATGCCCGATCAGAATGATGTGATAACCTTCGTTGGCATATCGAATGGCTTCGAGATGCACTTTGGTCACCAGCGGACAGGTTGCATCCACTGTCTGCAGCTTTCGTCCGCGGGCGATCCGCCGAATCTCCGGAGACACGCCGTGAGCGCTGAACAGGACAATGCCGCCAATGGGCACTTCTTCCAGCGAGTTTACGAACCTGACGCCCTGCTTCGTGAACCGATCCACCACATACCGGTTATGGACGATCTCGTGGTAAACGTAGATTTCCGGACCGACTCGCCGAATTGCCTCGTCGAGACATTCGATGGCCATATTAACGCCGGCGCAGAATCCCCGGGGACTGGCGAGCAGAACTTTCATGGTCGGTTCCTGCGACATCTTAGAGCAGCAGACAAATCAGGATGTGGGTCAGAAGGGTTCGGTTTGTGGCTGAAGAGCCACAGAATCTGCAGCAGAAATATCTGCCGCAGAAGGAGCTGGTTCCGGAAGCGGTTTCAGTTCTTCCAACCGCTGGATGATCAGTCGGTTTAACTCCGGAAGACCTTTTCCGGTAACCGCAGAAATCAAGAAAACTTCACGACCTGTCACTTCACGCAGCAATTCGGCGCAGGTCGCGGCGTCGGGCAGTTCTGCTTTTGTGACGCAGATGATTTCAGGCCGCTCGGCCAGAGACTGATCGTACAGTCGCAGTTCTTCGCGAATCTGCGTGTAGTTATCTAACGGATCTGACTGGTCCATCGGGTCAGGTTCGACCAAATGCACCAGCAGCCGTGTGCGTTCTACATGCCGCAGGAATTCGTGACCAAGCCCAGCGCCCGCGTGAGCGCCCTCGATCAGTCCCGGGATATCCGCCAGAACGTATTCGTGATCATAGCCAACATGCACCAGGCCAAGATTTGGATACTTCGTGGTGAAGGGATAGTCGGCAATTTCCGGAGTCGCACGCGAGACTCGACTTAGCAACGTGGACTTACCGGCATTAGGTTTTCCGACGAGTCCAACATCGGCAATCATTTTCAGTTCGAGAATGATCTCACGATACTCGCCCGGATGTCCTTCTTCGGATTCTCTTGGCGCGCGGTTTGTTGGAGTGGCAAATCGTTTATTGCCCCTGCCGCCGCGTCCGCCTTTGGTCATGATGACGCTGTCGCCGTGGTTCTGAAGATCTTTGAGCAGATGGCCGTGCTTCAGGTCCTTTACCAGCGTACCCGGCGGAACCAGGATGACGGTCGGCTTGCCGCAGCGGCCGGTGCACAGGGCACCAAGTCCGTGTTGGCCGCGTTCTGCGTTCCAGTGCCGATGACCGACAAGATTTCCCAGGGAGCCCTGATTTCTATCGGCTTTCAGAATGATGTCACCACCGTCGCCGCCGTCGCCGCCATCCGGGCCGCCACGAGGAACGAAGATTTCACGACGAAAACTGCTGCAGCCATTGCCGCCATCACCGCCGCGACAGTAAAGAATCACTCGATCCGCAAACATGGGAACTCTTTCAACAACCGATACTTTTGCAGCAAAGTGTGCCACTGCCGAGCATTGTCTGACCTGACTTTCCGCGTGGAGCCAGCGTGCAGATTGTAGCGTCAAACCCGCATGAAGGGACTCGTTTTCGTCACTATTCAAGCTCATTCCCCATTTGACAATCGCCGCTCAGCCCTCAGAATCCCGCAGATTCTACAGGAGACGAGGTTTTATGTCAGATTTTCAGTCCGTTGCGAAAGTGGGCGACATCCCGGAAGGTCAGGGGCGTTCTTTTGCGGTCGGCGGCACCGTTGTCGGCGTCTTTCTTTCGCAGGGCCGCTACCTTGCGATCAACGATTTTTGTCCGCATATGGGTGCATCGCTGGCCGAAGGTCATGTGGAAGACGATGCTGTGATGTGTCCCTGGCATGCGTGGCGATTCAGTCTGACGGACGGAACCTGGCTGGATAATTCCAAAAGCAAGATCCGCAGTGCCTGCTATGAAGTGCGAGTGGAAGGCGATGACATTCAGGTCAAAGTACCGCCCGCGATCAGCACAGAACCGCCGCCATGTGAGAAACCTCCTGAAAACGGCTGACCAGGCCCAGGATCGGCCGATGGATGGTGTTAAATGCAAAACTTTGGCTCCTGCTGGACGAGCCAGCAAGGGGGCATTTGACGGGGCTCACATTGCACTATTGCAGCTCAGCAGCCAACAAGAGATGGTCCCTGGTAGTCATTGGTTCAGAAGATATTATAAAACGACGGCTCGCTTTGGGCGTCGTTGAAATCTTCTACGAAAGTCTTTGAACGATGCAAAACCGATTTGCTGTTGCGCTCACAATCATCGTCAGTTCTGTAATGACGCAGGAGCTGTCTGCACAGAAATCGCCGGAAGCGAAGACCGTTGTCGCTGCAAGCCTGGATGATACCGTGCCAGGATCGCCACCGTTGCCGACTGGACCAATCATTGAGATCATGGCACTCGATGCCGATGGGCGCTGGATCGCGTATTCAAGATATGGACGTGGTAATGGCGGCCGGGGTGTCTTTATCGGCAGAGTGAATCAGGAGCAGGAACGGCTGATTGATAAAGATGGATGGGGATCACATGGTCTCCAGATGGACAGACGCTTGCTTTCGTTCGGGGTGGCGACCTGGTTTTGTACGACGTCCGTTCCGGGACGCGCCAGGAAGTCTTCGGCGCTGGGCAGTCGCCCTATCGCCATCTGATGCACAATCCGGAGTGGTCGCCTGACAGTCGTCGAATATGCATACGCGGGAGACGCGCGAACGGGAACTCGGAATTCGCAACGGTTTCAGCGGAGGGCAGCGGCCCGGATCTGCAAGTCTGCTGCGATGCCGAAGGTTTCAATCCTGACATCGGATGGTCGAAAGATGGCAGGAGACTGACGTTTCCCGAAGGCCCCATCAATAACGGACCGGGCCAACTTTGGGTCTATGACTTTGAAGCCAAAGGCAAACCCACTCTCCTTATGGGTCAGCCCAACGATCGAAACAATCTCGGCAACGACTGGTCCCCGGACGGGAAGACGCTGTATTTCCTGAGCGTGCAGTGATGCAGTAAACGCTGAGAAAACAAAAGCTGCATTCTTCTTTTCTGTCCGTTTTGGTCTGCCGCGCGGACGACGCGAGGATTCAAGGCCGAGCGCTGCTGTAGTTTCGGTCTGCCAGCGAGTATCACCGAATGGTGGGAAAAAATAAAAGGGGCAGGCCGTCTTTGGACGGCGATCTCCAGCGCCATACACGCGATCACTTCATTCGTTACCGAAGAGGTTGCAAGCGGTAGTACGGCGATAATTTATGGTGACATTCTATTTCCTTCATCCGGAGAGACCAGTGACGAAATTGGCAAGCCATCTATTTATCTGATCGAGGATTTGATCGCGTTCGCAGGTGGGGATATTCTCGTCTTTCGTCCCCAAAACGTGGCAAGTGCTCGCTACTTTGTAATGGCGTTGCGAACTTACGAAGCTTTCAAATATCGGGGAATTGCTTCTCAGGGTCAGTCTGTCGTTCACATTTATGAATCAAACCTAAAAGCTCATCCGATTCTTGTCCCCTCCTTTCCCGAGCAGCAAAAGATCGCGGCGATTCTGTCGACGTGGGATCGGGCGATTGAATTGACCGAGAAACTGATCTCCGCCAAGCAAAAACGCAAACAAGCCCTCATGCAGCAACTCCTCACCGGCAAAGTGCGGCTCAAGGAATTCGTACAGCCGTGGAGCGATGTTAAGGCGGGCAGCGTGTTCAAAAAGCGTTCCGAAAAGGGACAGGCCGACCTCCCGACGTTGTCGGTAACGATGGATCGGGGTCTTGTCCGGCGAGATTCGATCGATCGGAAGATGGAGACGACTCTTGAAGAAGGAGACCATCTTCTCGTTCGAAAAGGCGACATTGCTTACAACATGATGAGAATGTGGCAAGGAGCTTCGGGGCTTGCTCAAGTTAATGGCATTGTCAGTCCAGCCTATGTGGTTTTGCAGCCCACTGCCAAAATCGATTCGCTATTTGCTGCGTATCTGTTCAAGTTGCCGCGAACGATAAAGCACTTTGAGGACTATTCTTTTGGACTAACGGGCGATCGATTGCGACTCTACTACAAAGATTTCGCCATCATCCGACTTCAAATCCCAACAGTAAAGGAACAGCGGGCCATCGCGTGCCTCTTGGCAACGCAGGATCAAGAGTTGAAGATACTGCATAGCCGAGTACACAGTTTGCAGAAACAAAAGAAGGGCCTCATGCAACAGCTTCTCACCGGCAAGGTGCGTGTGAAAGTTGAACCAGAAAGAGTCAAAGTCTGAACCCCATCATGAACCACGAAGCACACGAAAAATCGCAGGCATGCTCGGAGAGCATCGCAGATGGGAAAAGGCGTGCGTTGTCACAGCTTCCATGTAGGTTGGACATTCTTGTCCGACTGCGTTTCGACGGGCAGGAATGCCCATCCTCCTCCGCAAGGAGGGCCTACAGTAGGTGCTTTCTGCCGGAAAGCACTTTCGCCGCAAGGCGAACCTTGTGTGCACATCGTTGAAGATCGCAGTCTGCGATGTTTCATCGCAGACACACAGGTCGCGGCAAGCCGCGAAGCCCTCCTCGGCAAGGAGGGCCTACAAATGCTTCCTTTTCGTGTCTTTTGTGTCTTTCGTGGTTAGACTGCTCTCGCTGATGCTCCAGACTTCAACTTTTCGGACACAACGAAATGACAAAAAATGTGGAACTGGATGTGGCACAGGCAACATTGAGCGAGCTGGTTGCCGGGCTGACTCCCAACGACGACATCGTGATCATGAAAGACGATAAGCCGGTGGCAAAATTAGTGGCCACTTCAGTAGTTCGCCCGCCACGTGTTCCCGGTTTGATGAAAGGCAAGTTGACTGTGATCGCCGAAGACGATGATCATCTCAAAGACTTTGAGGAGCACATGCCCTGAAGTTTTTACTCCAGCAATCACATCGCAAACCCGACCGCGAATCACGAAAGCACGAACCACACATAAGAACCATTGCGACGCCTTCCTACGTTTCCTTTTCGTGTTTTTCGAGTCTTTCGTGGTTACACTGCCTTTCCTTCGTTCAATAACCACCGCACTGCTATCGCGTTTTGACTACGTTTCAGTCTGCGGACTATTCAGGGAGAAACAGAGATGACAAAAACAGTAGATCTGGATGTGGCACAAGCCACTCTCGGCGAACTGATCGCCGGATTGAAGCAGGATGATGAAGTGCTGATCGTGCAGAATCAGAAAACGGTAGCTCGAATTGTGCCGCCGAAACGGGGAACGCCGCAGTTTGGAAGCTGCAAGGGAATGCTGACGATCGTGTCCGACGATGATGAACATCTGAAGGATTTTGTGGAGTACATGCATTGAAACTTCTGCTCGACACCCACACTCTGCTGTGGTTTGCTCTCGGCGATGAGCGTTGCAGTGTCAAAGCCCGGCAATTGATCGGAGATCCAAACCATGAAAAATGGGTGAGTCCGGCGAGTCACTGGGAATTGGCAATCAAGATTTCTCTCGGACGATACACGCTCCCCGGCCCATTCGAGGATTTCCTCTCGGCCGCAATAGAAGGGAATGGGTTTTCAGTCCTGCCGATCCTGCCAAAGCATACCGGAATGCTGATTCATCTTCCCCATCATCATCGTGATCCTTTCGACCGACTGATGATCGTGCAGGCAATGGCTGAACTGATGCGAGTCGTCAGTTCTGACCAGGCATTTGACGCTTATCCGATTACTCGACTCTGGTAATAGATTCACAGATGGCAGCTTCTGAATTCCTCGAAGATCTGGTCTCCCACCTTCCTGCGTTGCAGGTGCTGTGCAATCTGGGTTACCAGTATTTGACTCCCGCAGAAGTCAATGCCCTGCGAGATCACCGCAAAGGCAGTGTGCTGCTGAAACCGATTCTGGATCAGCAACTGAGGAAGCTGAATCAGATTCAGTACAAAGGGCAGACAGTTCCCTTCTCTGACGCCAATATCAAATCGGCGATTGATGATCTGGACGTGCCTCTGAACGATGGGTTCATCAAAGCCAATGAAACAGTGCATGAGCTGCTGACCTTGGGAGTTGCCCCATCTCAGACCATCGACGGAGACAAACGCAGTTTCAGTCTGCAGTACATCGACTGGAAGAATCCGGCGAATAACGTCTTCCATGTGACCGATGAGTATGAAGTCGAACGCAAGGGAAGTCACCAGCATTGCCGGAGTGCATCAAAGGGGTCAGGCCTCTTTGATGTAAGAATTGATAGACCTTCCTGACCAACCCCAATCATAAAGTGACGAATGGATGATTTTTCGTTAATGCTTTCAGGAAGACATCGTGCCACTTCACTTGACGTCTATATCAGACCTGACCCCTTTGATGCTCCTCGAATCAGTGAATGTTATCTGGCGGGATAATGACCCTCAGTGGCGTAACGCGTGACAACCATATGACACAATTTGATCCAAAACGACGTGTTTTAACGTACTTGGCGCCAGTTATACTATTCGGCATTCCGCCCATGGGAGTTACCGTCCTTCTACTGCAGTGGTTTGAATTGGAACGACCGACCGTGGCGCTTTGTGGCTTATTTGCTGGAATGGTAGTACTAGTGTTTTGGTTTAAACGGGTCACTCACCAGAATTTGGCGCATGAGGGCACTCAGGATATGAGAGTCGCGGGAGGTAAGCCGGGGACAACCGAAACTGTTGAAAACATTGTGGTTTGTTGGGAAGTGACTGACTTGGAAGACTCTGGACCTGGTTATGCAGTTCAAACTGAGGTCGGTAGGGCATTCTACTTTGCCGGCCCAGCAATTGGTAATATTGATAATGAGGGGGACTCGCTTCCAGTTTGCGTTGTCTTGGAACTTCACCCGAAGGACGGGACAGTGATCGCCGCTCGCGGGAACGGAGATCGCATAAGCATAACGAAACGGATCTCATCTTCGCATCTTCGATTGCCAATAGAGAGCAGCTTCGCTTCTTGCGAATCGTTTCCGTCAATGTTTCAAGATGTATGAACTTTCTGAAATTCATAGCACAGTCGTAATTATGGACAGTCGCTTATTCGGGGGAGTCGAAAAACGGGACATTCAACTTTTCACGGGGCGGCTTATGAGACTTGGCAATGAGTAACACTCGTAATCAATGCGATGGCGTCGGGAATGCCACGAATCAAGCACCGAGTTTTCGTCACGATTTCGCACAATTGACGCAGTCGTATCAGGCTCACAGCGGTGCGGTGAATGCCGGGACTACGCCGCAGATGCAGTACAGCTATGCGGATGGTTGTTCGAACACGATCCGCACGACAGGCATGACGAATCCGAACGGCCGGAACGTGGTGGATGATTACGGGGCTGCAGGCAGTATCAATGATGCGGTCAGCCGCATCTTCGAAATGAAGAGTCCCGGAGCGGCTTCGAAACAGATGGGATGCAGTCGATTGAAATTCGGAATGGCCACGTAAAGAACATTCTAACTTGTGAACAGGACAGTTCGAACAATGCAGGACATCTGTGTCATCGGGTACCCATCGCGTGTTGGCGGGGCGGATACGGAACTGGATCATCAGATCCGAGCCTGGCAGGCTCTGGGGCTGACGGTGCATTTGATTCATTCGGGACCGATCGATGACAATCTGCGTTCCATGAAGATGGAGGAGCGTGGCTGCGTCATTCACACGCCCTGCGACTGGGGGGCCTGCAAGGGAATGCATGTCATCTCCTATTGCAACGGTGAGTTCCTCAAGAGCCTGGAGGCCATCAAGCTTTACGCAAAGTCCACCACGTTTGTGAACTGCATGACATGGCTGTTCGATCAGGAAAAGGAAATGCATCGGCGAGGCATGATCGATGTGTTTCTCTATCAAACCGATCATGCCCGAGAAGAAAAAATCCAGGACGAACTGAAGACGATCAATTCGCGCCGTGTCTTTCGTGGTTAAAAACCGGGTGCCTTGACTTGATCATTTCGAAGACATTGAGAACCACGGAAGACACGAAATACACGAAAGAATCGCAAAGCACAAAGAGCTCCGGTCAGCTGCTGTGGTATTGCATTGCGATTCAGTGGGCACCGGTCTTCCTGCGTTTCCTTTCGTGATTTTCGTGCCTTTCGTGGTTGAAAAATTGTCTTCTGCATTTCAATCTTGTACGCAACAACTGGCGTCGTGAAGCTGCCAAACGTAAAGACCTTCGAATTGCAGCGTGGAACCACGAAAGGCACGAAAGGCACGAAAATGTCGCAGAGCACAAAAGCCCCCAGCCCGCATCATGGCAGTCCGCCGACACAACCTCGTACGATCCGCGCGTGGACTTCGGATTGAATCAGGTTGAGAATGTGTACAATGACTTCGGTCAGCAGACGCATTCTTACCAGGAACACGGTGGGCTGGTGAATACATCCACAACACCGAAAGTGGAATACAGCTATGCGAACGGATCGCCCAACACGATTCGGATGACGGGGATGGTGTATCCCGATGGCCGCAGCCAGGTTCAAAGTTACGGCACGGCCATTGGCATAAACGACGCGTCCAGCCGTGTCGAATCGATGAAGTTCTCGGCCGAAGGTTTCAATCTGGTCGACTACCAGTGTCTGGGTTCCTCCGGATTCGTGAATGCGGCATCGGCTCAACCGGGCATTTCGTGGACGCTGATTGGCAGTGGCAATGACCCAAACACCGGCGACGTCTACTGGGGACTGGATCGGTGTGGCCGTGTCGACAACTGCCTGTGGAAGACATCCTCGACGACGCTCGCTCAGATTGAATACGGCTACGACCGAGCGTCCAATCGTACATGGCGAAAAGACGGAGTGCTCAGTGGTTACGATGAACTGTATTCGTATGACGGTCTCTATCGTCTGACCGATCAGCAGCGAGGCACCCGGAATCGCAGGTTGGAACCACGAAAGACACGAAAAAGTGGCAATGCACAAAGAACGCCAGTCAGAACAATTGAAACAAAATCGCGATTCACGTCCTCGTCTCTTTTCCCGGCGATGCCTTTCGTCAATTTCGTGCCTTTCGTGGTTGAAAAACTCTGTTCTACATTCTCCACCATTTTGCACACGACCTATCGCAGGCTGTTCCGACAAGAGCGAGATCGAGCTGGCAACATGGTTGGAGAATCGCAAAAAGGGAACATTGTGATTTATAGGAAAGTAGAATGTCCCCTTATTGCCATTCTGTGGTAACCGGATGGGCTGGTTATTCCGATTGAATTGATCAATGTCGCTGCAGAATATGGCATCGTGAATTCGAGCATCCTGCACTTCACCTACCCTAATGAATACGAGTCGTAGGCCGCCATCAGCGCTCGGTCAATCGCGGAGCATGAAAACGCTTTCTCCTGCGGTACACCGAGTCTTCATGACCGGTGCAGGCACGGTTCAGACCGGTTCTGCCAGTGATTTCGAAACCCTCTCCGCCGGTTATCGCTGGGACGGCGATTCCTCGCTGATGTATTACGTGAGGAATCGATTCCTGCTGCCCTTGCCTGGGACTTGGACTCGGAGGGATCCGCTGGGATACCTTGGTGACGGCATGAGCCTATAACCACACCCACTCCGACGACACCGAGATCGCAGCAAGTGCAGCATTGGCACGGCTGAGGCAGAGCCTGGAGTGTGAGCACACTCTGATCTGGCGACGAAAGTAGTTTCTTGTTGTTCGTTTGCTCAATTTGGAGAATGCCCTTTGCACGGCGTTGATTGACGACCAAAGAAGGACCTTCCTGAAAATCGATGGTGTGAAGATGTATTGACGCGGGAAGTTGGCCGATTTTTTGTTATCCTGAAGCGAGTTATCGTACAAGACCTCTCCTGCTTGAGTTGATGTCCGGAGTCAACCATGATTATTCAAAAAGAATATAAATTTTACGCTGCTCACCGTAACGAGACGCTGATGGACAAGTGCAGCAATCTGCATGGCCATCGGTACGGGCTGCGTTGCTTTTTTGAAGTGGAGCGAGACGGTGACATCAGCACTCTGTTCGGAGCCTTCGATGAAAAGGTCGAACCGTGGCTGAAGTCGCTGTACGATCATGGAATGCTGATCAACATTAACGATCCTCTTTATGAAACGCTGAAAGACCATTGCCGGCGAACGGGTGAAAACTTCAAGCTGAAGCTCTTTAACGGCCCGACCAGTGTCGAAAACCTGGCGTGGATGATGTTTACTGAAATCACAGAAATGGGATTCCGCCTGTCTCACATCGAAGTTCGCGAAACCGATTCGTCTGTGATTTCATATTCGCGAGAAGACTGGATTCGCGACAATCGCTACTTCGCCTCTGTTCGCAGTCCAGCGGTCCCGTCAGTTGCTGCTGCTGACGGTTTGAACGGGTCCTGCGGCATGCCGTAAATCACTCTTCCATTGGGTTTTGCGCAGCTCCTGCAGATTCGCAGCTGTGTCTGAGTCTGCTCAGTTGGGGCAAACAGATCAGGCGAAATAAAAATGAAAGCCCGACACTTTTGGTGTCGGGCTTTCGTCAGTTTTACTGCTTGCCTTCGGTGCGTTTTGACCACCATGGCAGGCCCACACCGCCGTCCATTGTCAGGGTCGTGCCTGTCATGTAAGACGCTTCCTCGCTGAGAGTGAAGCAGACGCCGTGAGCCATCTCATCGGCGGAGCCCATGCGGCCCATCGGTAGTCCCTGTGCGCCTTCGTTCAGCTGCTCTTCCGTGAAGAATTTGCGTTCGCCTGGCGTGTCGATCCAGCCCGGGTGGAAGACGTTGACGCGAATGCCGGACTTCACCAGTTCAATCGCGGCTGTCCGTGCCATGTGATCGATTGCCGCCTTGGACATGTTGTAGGCCATGGCGGTTGGAAACGGGATGATGGCGTGTGGTGAACTGATCACAGTGATCGCGCCTCCCCTGCCCTGTTTCAGCATCTGCTGAGACGATGCTCGAACGCCATGAAGTGCGCCCCACATGCTGACTTCGATGGTCCGGCGAAATCCGGCCATGTCCGCTTCCACCATTAACTGCCGGTCGCTGTAAACAGCATTGGAAACGAACAGATCCAGACTTCCGAAAGCATTGACGGTCTGCTGAACCATGTCTTCCACGGCGCTCAGGTCAGAAACGTCGCAGGCCACAACAAGAGCCTTGCGGCCCATCTTGCGAATGGTTTCCGCGACTTGCTCCGCCTGAGTAACGCTGGAACTGCAGTTGATTGTCACATTTGCTCCGCCGCGAGCCAGGGCAATGGCCACAGAGGCCCCGATCCCTTTGGATGATCCCGTGACGAGCGCGTTTTTACCTTCGAACTTGTAATCCATAACCAACCCTGAATGATGTTTTGACAAAGTTATTGTGCGTGATACCGTTGCTTTAAGGAGTTGCGGCAGCTTCGCATCTTCGTGCCAACGTTGTGGCTCGTCAATTGACGGTTTCGGTTGAGCGAAATCTGGAATCCCGCTGGGACGAAACCGAGGTGCCCTTGCCGGTTGTCGATTTAGTGAGCCGCAGACCACTTGCCGGGAAGCTATGTTCGCCGCAAAAACGACATTCCGAGACACGCCAGTGTGATCAGCAGACATGCGGCAGCAAACCAATCCCCCAGTTGAACATACATAGACGTTCGTGGGTCGAGCGGAAGCTGTCCAAACACAATTCCGGAAAACTGTCGCCGCCAAACGCCGGTCTCCGGATCGCGCATCCCGGCCACCGGAGTAAGTTCCGGAGTCAGTCCCTGCAGGGGCTCGCTCATCATCAGAATCTGATCGGGCTCACGAATTTGTCCGTTGCCATCAATAAAGGCCGAGATGCCACCATTTACACAACGCACCATGGGAGTTCGTGTTTCAACACATCGAAAGGCAGACGTAATCAGGTGCTGATCCAGTTCGCTGGAACCATGAAACCACGCGTCGTTGGTCAGGTTGACCAACGCGTCGCATTGACGGCCATCGATGTCTTTCTGGTTCGCCATGCGTCGCACCAGATGCGGAACGGTATCTTCAAAGCAGATTAAAGGAGCGATTCGGAACCCAGCATATTCAAACAGCTTCACATCCGTGCCAGCATCAATTCCAAAGTTGGCACCGAATGGTGTCAGGTCCGTCAGCCAGGGAAACAGATCTCGTAAAGGAATGTATTCGCCGAACACAACCCTGTGTATTTTGTCATAGCGACCGGCATAGCCTACATCAGGTCGAGCGAACGCGGCCGCGTTATAAACTCGCAGCCGGTCTTTTTCAGCAACCATGGCTTCAAGCCCCATCACGATCGCAGCACCGCAGGCCTGAGCATCATTGGCCAGCCGCGTTTGAACTTCGCGACTTCGAAAGGGCTCGGCAAGGATTGATGCCTGATTACCATAATCACGAACAACGTCTGCCGGGATTTGTGAGAGAATGTCTTCGTCAGTCACGCCCTCCGCCGCACTTTGTTCTGGCCAGGAGAACATCGTCTCCGGCCAGACGATGAAGTCGGGCTGAAGTTTTACCGAACTTCGCATCAGTGCATCGTGAACTCGGTATCGAGTCACCGTCTGGTCCCGATCGTGTTTCACTTCCGGCGTAAAGTTACCTTGAATCAGTGCAAAGGCGGGCCCCGGCGGAAAAGCGTCGGGACTTGTTTTTCGCAAAGTACCATAGAGGCAGCATGCGGCTATCACGGTGACCGCGACAATCAAAGGGAACCGCGATGCGGCGGCATGTGGCGGTTCTGAAGTTTCCAGATTCCATTTCTTCAGCAGAGAGAGCGGAACCTGTTCGGCGAGTGCTCCCGAGACCAGGGCCACCACAAACGTGATTCCGTAGGCGCCAACCACATCGGAGATCTGGATCAGGCTCAGCCATCGATATTGGGTGTGGCCAAGGTAGTACCAGGAAAAACCGGTTAACAGGTAGGCTCGGGCATATTCCAGGGCTGTCCAGACAATCGGCACTGTCAGCCACAGCGGAATTCCGCGAGCGATGCATCGACGCCCGATCCAGACAAATGCAGGAAAATACAAGCCCACATAAATGGCCAGCGCCAGAAGCGCCAGATGCATGGCGGGATGGCCCAGCCGCATCCATTGCAAGGTGGCAATCGCCCAGACAACGGCGATCAGCCAAACTGTGGAAAGGCACATGGAAGGCAACGTTCGCAGTCGCAGCAGCTGGCACAGTGGTACCAGTGCGATCCAGGCCAGCGGCGCAAATTCCATGGGACTGAACGACAACCAGAGCAGCAGCAGGCTGACGGCTGTGAGAAGTGCGGCCGATCTTTTTGAGCCGGCTCGAGCGATAGGAGTCGCTTTTCCTGTGGCGATGATCTTCTGGACTTCAGGTCGAAGATGTGGCAACTGCTGATCAGCGGTAGAACTGGAAGTCATAACCATGCATCCTTGCAGAGGTCATCAGGAGCCGCCTGTAGCCGCTCATCAATTTGAGAGACCGAGCGATGCCTGTTCGTCTTAGCTGCCGCATTTTTGCTGCACAACACTCTGGCGTTTCAAGGACAGTTTGCCCTTTAGTAACGGCTGCAGAAAAGGCGGACCGTTTCCGGTCCGCCCTGTGTCCGCAATTCCGGCAGGTCAGGGAACGTGAGATCCCTGCTGATGCCGGGGAGTTTCGCCAGCTTACTTCGCGGCCTTTTTCAAGGCATCCACTTTGTCGGTGGCTTCCCATGTGAAGCCGTCACCAGAGCGTCCGAAGTGACCGCCTTCGGCAGTCTTCAGGAAGACAGGCCGACGCAGTTTCAGGTGCTCGATAATTCCCTTCGGAGTCAAAGGGAAATGATCGCGAACCAGCTTCTCGATCTTGCTTTCTTCAATCTTGCCCGAGCCGAATGTGTCGACACGAATGCTGACCGGTTCTGCCACGCCGATTGCATACGCCAGCTGAACTTCGCACTGATCGGCCAGGCCGGCGGCGACAATGTTCTTGGCCACATAGCGACCCATGTAAGCGGCTGAACGGTCTACCTTTGTGGCGTCTTTGCCAGAGAAAGCACCGCCACCGTGTCGACCCCATCCGCCATAGGTATCAACGATGATCTTGCGGCCTGTCAGGCCCGTATCACCGTGAGGTCCGCCGATCACAAAGCGACCGGTTGGATTGATGTGATACTTCGTGTTCGCATCAAGCATGTTGGCCGGGATAACGTGACCAATCACTTCCTTCTTAACGAAAGAGGTGATCTCTTCCTGAGTCACTTCTTCGGAGTGCTGCGTTGAAATGACAATCGCTTCAACGCGGACAGGTTTCGTTCCGTCGTATTCAATCGTGACCTGACTTTTGCTGTCCGGACGAAGCCAGTTGACGACGCCCTTCTGGCGGACTTCCGTCAGGCGATTGATCAGTCGGTGAGCATAAGCAATCGGAACCGGCATCAGCTCTTCAGTCTGATTACAGGCATAGCCAAACATCAGACCCTGGTCGCCGGCGCCATCGCGGTCAACGCCCTGAGCGATGTCACCGCTCTGGCTGTGCAGAGCCTGAAAGATGCGGCAGCTGTCGGCATTGAAGCCGATGTCGTCGGAAGTGTAGCCAATATCGCGAATGACCTTTCGGGCCACGGCCACATAATCGATTTTGGCTGTTGTTGTAATTTCACCCGCAAGAACGACTAAATCCGTCGTGCAAAGTGTTTCGCAGGCAACGCGGGACATCGGGTCCTGAGCAAGCAATGCGTCCAGAATGCCGTCTGAAACCTGATCGGACACCTTGTCCGGGTGTCCCATGCTGACTGATTCACTCGTGAAAAAAAAGTTCGCCATTGTTGCCTGTACCTGAGGGTCGAAGAGTGACGTTCGAAGATTCTGATTGCACTTTCCCCGGCAAAACACCGAAAAAGCAGGCGGAAGTCTAGAAGACCGTCTCATCTGTCACAACAGAAAACGCGTTGCAAACACAAGTTGTGGATATTCAGGAACGCAGCTGTTTCGTTTAACAGGCGATTCTGCAGGAAGTCACTCAGCCGGAACTTAAGATTACCTGTTTTCAGGTTGGCGGCAGAAAGCCCGCTCGGCGACTCAATTTATCAGGAAAATGCAGAAATTAAACGACGCTGGGTGAGCTGCTCGTGTGTGTCCCCTGCTCTGCAGTTACTCTTCGCGTGGAGTTCTTGGGCGAGTGGCAGACTGAAAAATACATGTTGAGCCTGAGGCGCTAGCCGATTTCGTGCGGTGAAATCGGCTAGCGCCTCAGGCTCAAGTTCAATGGATTCGGTAAATTTGTTTCTGCCGCTCGCCTTATCGGATGCTCTCACTCAGTCAGCGGCAGTCCAGAGATCCTGTCGAGACGGGGATTATGTCGCGTCTGGGATCTGGTTGAGACCGGTATGGTGTTCGTCTGTTGATTTAATCGTAACCCGCTGCGTCAGCGAGGGATGTTGGCAAAAAAAGCGGGCAATTTTATCCCTCACTGACGTGTCGGGTTGTGAAAACCCATTAAATCAACAGCCCGGTGTGCCAGCGTTCCCATTTGCGAACTTGTCACACCTGATTCAAAGTCGCCAGCAAATCGTGGGGTGTGACAATCGCATTTAAAGGCACACCAACCACGGCTGAAAGATCCCGCTGCGAGCGGCGTCTGCCAAAGTAGTTTCCGGCGATTTGTTGTGCATCGACGAGGCTGATAGTCTTTGCAACAGGTGCGGCGGTCAGCTGGCATGTCTGGCAACCTTGATTTGCCCGAGAATAGTCGTCTGTTCGGACCGCCCCGCGACCACACAGGAACTTGTGATAATGACGATCAGTGATCCACCGACGAGTGAATCAGAAGAGGCCGCCGACGCATCGCTTGCCGAAGAGACTCATGGCAAAACATGGACGCTCGTGACGGCGATGCTGGTCTTTGTCACGATCCTCGGGACTGTTTATCTTTATCTGTTCCCGAGGCTGTTTGAGGAACGAGTCTCTCCTGACGCGGCACTGGAGATTCGCGCTGTGTCGACCTCACCGAAAGAAGGATGGACGCGGATGCCATTGCCGGACGGCGGCCATTGCTTTGTCTCTGAAACGAGCGTTATGACGGCTCCGGATTTTTCCTTGTTTCGCGGTGACGGCCTGCAGACTCCGCCACGACTGACGCTCTATTTTTCAGAATCCGGGATTCAGCGGTATACGTCTTTTCAGGCTCAGGTTCAGTCGGGTTTGGGAGTTCTGCTGCCGAATAAGACAGTTGCCCTGACAACCGTCTCAGACTGGCAGCCGGATCGCCTGGTCATTTCAATTCCCGGTCTTTCTTCTGCAGATGCGAATGAAATCTTCGCACGCCTCACCGACTGAACTCTTATTGCTCTCCGATGAACGCTGAACCCTGCCAACTGCCCCTTCTTTTCTCGCATGTTCTTAACTGTTGTGGACTCAGAATGAAATCGCCCAACTCCGACTGGACCGAACGGCTGGCCATTGTAGAAGACATGGTCCGGTCAATCAGCCAGCAGACTGATCCGCAGGCTCTTGTCCGCACGTACGGAGAAAAGCTGCAGCAGTTGTCACCTGTTGAGCGGCGGATCTCGCTGAGCCGTCGCGGGCTGCAGTCGCCCTTGATTCGAATTACACGCAGCACAGCCTGGGAAGAGGAAATTGATCCCTGGTCGCAGCCACATCTTTTGCCGATGATCAGTGGCGGGATTCTTGAAAAGCTGGGTTATTCGAATCAGACGACCATCATCGATGATCTCGAAGTGGCGGCGGATGACCCGGCCTATGAATATCTCCATGGCTTCCGCTCGCTGCTTGCCATTCCCATGTACGACGATGGCGAGTCTCTGAATACGGTCGTGCTGCTGCAGCGGAAGCCAAATGCCTTTGCTCGCGATCAGGTGCCCGACCTTGTCTGGCGAACAAACCTGTTTGGCCGTGCGACAAGCACACTCGTTCTGAAGCGGCAGCTTGAAAAGGCCTATCGAGAACTGGATCGTGAACTGAAGACGGTCGCGCGCCTGCAGCGATCACTTCTTCCCTCAAAGATTCCTGTCGTCCCGCGCATGGACCTGACCGCCTACTATCAGCCGGCAAGTCGCGCTGGTGGCGACTATTACGATTTCTTTGAACTGCCCGATGGTCGCTGGGGAATTTTCATCGCGGACGTCAGCGGCCACGGGACCGCAGCCGCCGTCATGATGGCCGTGACGCATTGCATTGCCAATACGCACCCCGGTCCGGCGCTGTCGCCCGGAAAGGTGCTGAACTACGTTAATCAGCATCTTGCGGAGCAGTACTCCAGTCGCATCGAAACATTCGTCACCGCCTTCTATGCGGTCTATGACCCGCAGTCACGTAAACTGATTTATTCGTGCGCTGGACACAACCCGCCGCGTTTAAAACGCTGTGAGTCGGGACTGGTCATGCCGCTTGATAAAGTCAACGGGCTTCCGCTGGGCGTGCTAGAAGGTTCCGAGTTTCCTGAAGCATCGTTCTTCCTGCAGTTCGGCGATCAGATCGTGCTCTACACGGACGGAATCACGGAAACTCACAGTCCCACCGGCGAACTGTTTGGTGAGCACCGCATTGACGAAGTCCTGGCTCACTGCGGGATGGACTCACAAGAGTTGATGCAGACACTGGTTGATGCCGTCAATAAATTTGCCGACGGAATTCCGCCACATGATGATTGCACGATCGTCGTCCTGCGCGCCACTTAAACAGCACAACACAGGGTACTTGATTAACGGTCCATCGATACGTTCGCAGGTAGCTTTCCACGGCTCGAAAAGTGTTGCTGACAAACGGGTAAATGTTTAAAAAGTTCTCTGATGAAAGGGACTCAATCCCACGACACGAACCATGATGAGCTGCGGCGATGAAGCAGTTGCAGAAAGCAGCCGTTATCGCCGGTAAAGCTGATCGCGTGGCAGACCGTCGCCCGGGGCCTCAATTGGTGGTCGGCCTGTCAGAATTCGATATAGGATCGCTCCGAGTCCGTAGACATCAGCCGCGGGTGATGCTGTACGCGTCTGACCAGTGGCCTGTTCCGGCGCCATGTAGCCGGGTATTCCGATGATGTCTCCAACCGAGGTCGGATTTGAATCGGCCTGAAGATTTTTGGCCAGACCAAAGTCCATCACCCACGGCTGACCGGTCGTCTGCTCGATCAGAATGTTGGCAGGTTTCAGATCCCGGTGAATGATGCCGTGTTCGTGAGCATCGGCAATCGCATAAGCCACCACGCGTAGCTTTTTGATGGCCTCGGTCGTTGTCAGAGCATTGCGTTGCAGCAACTTTTCCAGCGTGGCTCCATTGATGAACTTCATCACGATAAACGGTTCGCCGTTGATTTCACCGACCTCATACACCGGCACCACGGCAGCGTGTGCCAGTTGAGAGGCCGCATTGGCTTTTTGAAGAAATCGCTCAACATCCTGCGCCGAGGAAAACGCTCCCATCCGCATCATCTTGATGGCAACAACCCGCTCGGGGCGAAACTGTCGAGCCTTATAAACGATGCCCATCCCGCCTCGGTCAATCTCCTCCAGGATTTCATAATTCGGGATCTCCGGAAGTCGGCGACCACCACTTGCGTCATGCACTTTTCCGGAAGTGGCATGAATGGTTTCCGCAAGTGCTGGGTGTTGCTGATCAGGCTCCTGTATCGCTTCGTCCGTTGCAAAATCGGCTCCCCTCCCTTCTTCATAATTAAACGCGACTGCACTGTCAGCTTTCCGCCGACGCCAACTGTGAAGCCAGCCACGCCCTGGCGGACCGCCAGTCATTTTTTACGGTCGCTTCCGAAACATCCAGCACAGTGGCGGTCTCTTTCACGTCCAGCCCTCCGAAACATCGCAGTTCGAAAACCTGAGCCTGTCGCGGATTCACTTCTGCCAACTGTTCCATCAGGTCATTCACAGCGACGACATTCACAGGATCGGGACTCATGGACGGCAGAAGCGTGTCCTGCAGCGGAACCTGGTGACCTCAGGCTACACGTTTAGCGGCATTCCTGCGCCGCGCATGATCGACAAGTATGCGTCGCATCATAGTGGCGGCAACCGCACAGAAATGTGCTCCCCCTGCCAGTTCACTCGGGTCTGATCGGCCAGCCTCAGAAATGCTTTGTTCACCAGAGCCGTCGGCTGCAGCGTATGATCGGATCGTTCCTGCTTCAGCCGGCTTGCGGCAATGGCTCGCAGTTCGTCGTACACCAGAGGCATGAGCTGATGAATCGCGTTGCGGTCACCGGAAGAAATGCTGAGCAGTAAATCGGTGGTCTGGGGCACGTTGTCATCCTGGAGACCGGTTGCGGAATGCTCAGACATTGGAACACTCGCAACACAAATCTTTGGATGCCGCAGTCCTGATCAGCCGGTACGCGTATGCGTCCGGTTTTCCCGGAGAACCGTGGGCTAGTGGTGTTGATTTAATGACGCATTCCGGGTTTTCGTTTAACGGCTAGGCGGAGGCGAAGGCAATGACGCCTGCAGCTTGCCGTTAAACGATTAAATCAAGTGATCGCTAGCGCCCAGCGGCTGAATAAATTCTAACTACAGAACATTCAGAGTCCCTGCGTTAGTCTGTGCAAGCCATTGCCAGCACTGGTGGAGAGTATGTCGGAAAACCTTGAAATGGCAATCACTGCGATGGAAAAAGCAATCTTTGCTAGAAGACACGAAATTGAGTGCACAGCGGATAGATGTTGCATGGCTCTGACCTGACGGTGCCCTGGAAATACGGAACGAATATCAGAGAACGCGTCAACGGGGAAAATTTGAGCTAAATATTGCTCAACGATTTTTGCGACTGTGCCAGTTCAGCGTCAGTTTTCCACCAGCAGGCAAAAAAAATTAGCTCTGATTAACGCTTTCAACGCGATTGGATATGCCTCCGGAAATATCAGGAAACGACAGGGGCCTGAATTATCTGAGCTCAACGAACCATCCACGAATCCTTGAAAGTCGCCGCTGATGTCGCCAGTGTCTTCGCAAATATTGCCGGGCAGTGAGCCCCGCTCAAGCCTCAGATCGTCTTCGTTCATCGGCTCCTGCTGATGAGCTTTCTCACCGCAGTTACGGACAACATGTACCGCTGGCTGATCATCCCGATCGCCAAGGCGCAATTGCAGTCGGCCGATCTTTCTCCTGCGCAGATAAAGTCGGACGAATCCATGATTCTGTCCCTTGGGCTTGGCAGTCTGGTCCTGCCATTTGTGATTTTCGCGCCCTGGTCCAGCTGGCTGGGTGACAGATTCAGCAAGCGCACGACGACGATCTGGCTGAAAGTCTCTGAAGTCGTTCTCGTCGCGCTGGGCGTATGGTCGATTTCGACCGGCCATCAGCCGACGATGTTTGCGGTTTTGTTTCTGTTGGGAACACAAAGTGCCCTGCTGAGCACCGCAAAGTACGGCATCATCTCCGAACTGGTTCCCCGCTCCTCATTATTCGCTGCCAACGGACTGGTGGCGCTTTGGCCAAGATCGATGATGAAGGATTCATCCAGATCACTGGCCGCCAAAGTCGCTTTTCCAAGATCGGCGGTGAGATGGTGCCTCATATCCGCATCGAGCAGGAGATTGCTCGGATCCTTGATGAGAGACCGAACGATGAGTCCGAGATCGTGTATGCAGTCACGGCCGTCCCTGATGCTTCCAAAGGCGAAAGACTGATTGTGCTGCACAAGCCGATGCAGAAGAGCGTCAGAGAAATCACCGATCAGCTGCAGCAGGCCGGACTGCCGAACCTGTGGATTCCGAGTTCGAACAGCTTCTTTGAGGTCAGCCACATCCCATTGCTCGGCACAGGCAAACGGGACCTGCGTGCTGTCAAAGAAATGGCGATGTCTCGCTGTCAGGGAAATTTGTAGCAAACGACTCATCTGTAGCAAAAGACCTCAGCGAATCCGAATCTTTGAATTTCGATAGCCGTCTTGTCGCGACCTGACGCGTTGGTTTTCAGGAGAGTACCATTGTTTCGCAGTCAGCCTCGCAGGGCATGCCTGCTGTATCGCTCTGTCAAGCTCAGAAAAGTGGTCAGGGACCAATAGCCAAATGGCCCGCAGGGTGCTGCGCACTAATGGTTCCTGACCCCTTTTCTGGACCCTCCTTTTCTGAGCCCATGATAAATCCAACCACCCGGAGCCGATCGTCATTGGTCTTCCCATGTCGAATCAGTACCCAAATCCCTCTCGCCAGTCAATAAACGGTTCCTGACACCTTGTGTGATCTGCCTTGTGTGATCTGCCTTTTATGATCTGCCTTTTATGATCTGCCTTTTGTGATCTGTGCTGTCACACCTTCGCCGTTTGCAGCGTGGCCAGCAGTTTCATGAAGGCGGGGTAGTCCACCGGTTTGACCATGTGGCCGTCGAAACCGGCTGCTTTAGATTTGCGGCGGTCTTCCTCTTTTCCCCACCCGGTCAGAGCGATGATGACGATGTCTTGGCCCCACGGTTGCTCGCGGATGGCACGACAGGCGTCGTAGCCGTTCATCTTCGGCAGTCCGATGTCGAGCAAGATCACGGCCGGTCGAAACGCCTCCGCTTGCTGGACGGCTTCCAAGCCGTCATGGGCCATCCGCGTCTGGTGGTTGCCCAGATCTAAGAGCATGGCGAGTGTCGCGGCGGCGTCCTGGTTGTCGTCGACCACCAGAATGCGGCGGGGTGTTGTGGGCGTCGGCGCGCCGAGAGTCGAAGCGCCGAGAGTCGGCGGTGCAGGCTGGGGTATTTCTTCCATGATGGGCAGACGCACGACGAACTCACTGCCGCGGTCTGGTCCTTCGCTGTGAGCCGTCACCGTGCCCCCGTGCAGCTCGGACAGTCGTTTCGCCAGCGACAGGCCGATGCCCAGCCCGCCCTTTGTCCGCTCTAACGAGCTATCGATCTGCGTGAACAAGTCGAAGACTTTGGAAAGCATCTCGGGCGCAATGCCGATGCCAGTATCCTTGACCGTGATCGCGACTTCGTGCCCTTGCCGCTCGACCGTCAGACAGATGCGACCTCCCGGCTGAGTGAACTTACAGGCGTTGGTCAGCAGGTTGCCGAAGACTTGCACCAGCCGGGTTGGGTCGGCGTGCAGAAAGATCGGCTCGGGCGGCAGTGCGAGTGTGATTTCGTGACCGGCATGCTCGCAGTGCGGGTGACAGACCTCGACGGCTTGTTGCACGATCAACGCCAGTTCGACTCGTTCCTGCCTGAGTTCCAGCCGGTCGCGAGCAATCCGGCTCACGTCGAGCAAATCATCAACCAACCGCACCATCTGAATGACTTGCCGCTCGATGATGGCACGAGCCCGCTCGATCTGGTCAGCGTTGCCGCGGGCGAGCTTCATCAGTTCCAGTGAGTTTCTGATTGGAGCGAGCGGGTTTCGCAGTTCGTGGGCCAATAGCGCGAGGAACTCGTCCCTGCGGCGGTCGGCATCCTGTTGCGCTTGCTCCCACTGTTTACGTTCCGTCACAACGAGATTCGTCCCGACCACCCATTCCACCTCTCCCTGTGCGTTCCGGCGGATCGTTTCTACGGATTCGATGTTGTGGCATTCGCGGTTATCGCGCCGCTGGATGCGGTATTCGCGGCGGCTGCTCCCGCAGCGGGTCACCGTGTCCTGCAAGACTTGCTCCTGTTCCGCCAAGTCTTCCGGCAGGACGGAGCCGCTCCAGTCACTGTATTGGACGATGCCATCCGGCGTGGGTGTGATGCCGTAAATCCGAAACATCTGGGCATCCCACCGGACTTGGTTGGTGATGACGTTCCATTGCCAAATACCGACCCCAGTCGCCTCCGTCGCCAGCCGCATTCGTTCATCGATCTCGCGCAGGGCTTCCGTGCGCTCGGTCACGCGCCGCTCAAGCGTGTCGTTGAGTTCGCGGAGTTGTTCTTCCACTCGGCAACGCTGAGTCACTTCGGCGAGCAAGGCACGATTCGACCTGTCACACAAGCGGTTCTTGCGGTGCATTTCCGCGAAGACCGCGACCTTCGAGCGGAGGATGACCGGGTTCACCGGCTTGTGCAGATAGTCCACCGCACCCGTGTCGTAGCCTTCGAGCACATGCAGGTCGTCGCTGTAGTAGGCGGTGAGAAAGATGATTGGAACCAGCGATGTTTTCTTACGCTCTTTGATCATCTGGGCCAGCTCAAAGCCGGTCATGCCGGGCATGCGGATGTCCAAAATGAGCAGCGCAAACTCTTCGACGACGAGCGCGAGCAGCGCCTGATTGGCAGACTCCGCCCGAACGAGCCGGTAGCTGGGATCATTCAACAGGCTTTCCAGCACCGTGAGATTTTTCGGCTCATCATCGACGATCAGGATATTGACGGGGATGTTGTCGGAGTAGTACTCGACAGCGGCGGGGCGGAGCGCGGTGATCGGCGAGGTGTTGTCGGTGGGCATGAGACGGAGTCCTCTGAGTCAGGTTTGTTCGGCCGGTCGTCCGCAATCAGAACGGGGCTTGGCTTGTGTTTGTTGGGCTGTTGGGTTGGTCTCTAGCCCGGATGATTCGGCTCTCCGCCATTCGTGTTGGCCCGCAGAAATCAGCCGCCGGGCACTAGCCCAATGGCACTTGCTTTAGAAACCCGCAGCGTGAGCAAGGGCGTGTGATCCGCTTAAAACAGGCGAACTCCCTTGCTGACGCAGCGGGTTACTTATCTAAAGCAAGTGCCATTGGGCGCTAGCCCCGGTTCGAGGAAATCGAACCGGGGCTAGCGCCCAATGGCTGGCGATAATTCGCTCTAGCGGAACAGCCACACGCGCATCAGCGACAGGAGTTGGTCGGTGTTCACCGGCTTGGCGATGTAGTCGCTTGCGCCGGCGTCGAGGCATTTCTCGCGATCGCCTTTCATGGCTTTCGCGGTGAGGGCCAGGATTGGGAGGGAGCGGAATTTGGGGATGTTGCGGATTTCTCGCATCGTCTCGTAGCCGTCCATGTCGGGCATCATGATGTCCATCAGCACGAGGCCGAGTTCGGGCGTGTTCTGGATCAGTTCGATCGCGCTGCGGCCGTTGGTGGTGCTGATCACGTCCATCTCGTGGTTCTCCAGCAGCGAGGTCAGCGCGAAGATGTTACGTGCGTCGTCATCGACGACGAGCACTTTGCGTTTGCGCAGGACATCCTTGGAACCGTGCAGCCGTTCGAGCATCGCCTGCCTCTCAAGGGGCAGGTCGGTGATGACGCGGTGCAGGAAGAGCGCGGTCTCGTCGAGCAGCCGTTCGGGGGACTGCACGTCTTTCAGAACGATGCTCTTGGCGATTCGCTTGAGCTGTGCTTGCTCGGCGACGGTTAAGTCTTTTCCGGTGAAGACGACGATGGGGACATCGGCCAAGGTTGGCTCGGCGTGGACTTTGTTTAACAGCTCGAAGCCGCTCATGTCCGGCAGCCGCAGGTCGAGGACCACGCAGTCGAAGGACTGGTTGAGCATCGCCTCCAGAGCCTCGGTTCCGGTGGACACGGCGTGAGTTTCAATGTCCTGATGGCCGAGCAATTCGACGATCGAGTTCCGCTCGATGTCGTTGTCCTCGACGATCAGCAGCCGCTTGGTGCGCGGAGCGATGAACGTATTGAGGCGATCGAAGGCCGCTTCCAGTCCCTCGGTGGTCGGTGCTTTGATGAGATAGGCGAAGGCACCGTGCGCGAGGCCGTGTTGACGTTCTTCTTCGAGCGTGACGATTTGCACGGGGATGTGGCGTGTGGTTGGGTCGAGCTTGAGCTGATTGAGCACCGTCCAGCCGAGCATGTCGGGCAGGAATATATCGAGCGAGATCGCCAAGGGATGAAACTGCCGAGCGAGCGACAGGCCCATCGCACCTTTTGTGGCGACGATTCCTTTGAAGCCCTTGTCGCGAGCCAGCCCCAAGAGGATGCGCGCATAGTGCGGATCGTCCTCAATGATGAGCATCACCGGGTCGGCCTCTTTGATGTGGTTGCGGTCGTCCTCGATGTGCTCTTCGCGCGCGATCGGCAGGACTCGGAGTTCGTGGGCCTGAGAGGACGTTGCCGACGCAGAGCTGGCCGTTGCCGCGGCCCGCGCGCTGTCGGGGCCGGAGTAGAGCAGCGGCAAGTAGAGTGTGAACGTGCTCCCCTGTCCGTGGACGCTAACAACCTTGATTTCGCCGCCGAGCAGTACGGCCAGTTCGCGACTGATCGCGAGGCCGAGACCGGTGCCGCCGTACTTGCGAGAGGTGCCTGCATCGGCTTGCTGGAAGGCTTCAAAGATGAGCCGCTGCTTCTCCGGCGCGATGCCGATGCCGGTGTCCTCGACCGCGAAGGCAACCACCTGCTGAACTTTGCTGAGGACCGGATGATCGAAACTCCAACCTTGAGTGGCGAGATCGACGCGCACTTTGACGTGGCCGTGGCTGGTGAACTTCACGGCATTGGAGAGCAGGTTCTTCAGGATCTGTTGCAGACGCTTGGGATCGCTGTCCATGAATTGCGGCAGGCTGTCGGCCGACAGTATCACATGGAAGGGCAAGTTTTTGGCTTCAGCAACGTGTCGGAAGTTGCGGTCGATATTGTCGCGCAGGCTCAAGAACGGGATTTCCTCGATCTCGACCGTGACGGTGCCGGACTCGATCTTGGAGAGATCGAGAATGTCGTTGATGAGATGCAGCAGGTCGGAGCCGGACGAGTTGATGTTGCGGGAGAACTCCACCTGCTTGCCGGAGAGGTTGCCCGGTGAGTTCTCGGCGAGCTGCTGACTGAGGATGAGAATCGAATTGAGTGGCGTGCGCAGTTCGTGCGACATGTTGGCCAGGAACTCGGATTTGTATTTCGAGGTGAGTGCCAGCTCGCCCGCTTTCTCTTCGAGCGCGTGGCGAGCCTGTTCAACTTCGGCGTTCTTGCGCTCGACCTCAGCGTTCTGCTCGGCGAGGAGTTTGGCCTTCGTCCCCAGTTCTTCGTTGGTCTGTTGCAGTTCGCTCTGGCGAGATTGCAACTCGACGGTGAGTTGTTGGGACTGCGTGAGCAACCCCTCGGTCCGCATCGTGGCTTCGATCGTATTGAAGACCGCGCCGATGCTCTGAGTGAGCAGGTCCAGGAAGTTGAGGTTCACTGCGGCGAAGCGATGGAGCGAAGCCAATTCGATGACCGCCTTCGTTTGCCCTTCAAAAAGCACGGGCAACACGACGATGCTCATCTTCGCGGCCTCGCCGAGGCTCGAGGAAACGCGGATGAAATCCGACGGCGCGTCTTCGAGCAGGATGCGCTTCTTTTCCAGCGCGCACTGGCCCAGCAAACCTTCGCCGAGTTGGATGGAGAATGGGATTCGCGAGTCTCCCCCGTGCGCGTAACTCGAAAGGCGATTGAGCTGCACTTCATCGCCGGACTCGGCGAGATGGTAGATGTTCCCCTGGTGTGCATTGATGAGTGGGACCAGTTCGGAAAGGAGCATCTGGCCGACCGTGCTCAACTCGCGCTGGCCTTGGAGCATGCCGCTGAACTTGGCGAGGTTCGTCTTCAGCCAGTCCTGTTCGCGATTGCTCTCGGTGGTCTCGCGCAGGTTGGAGATCATCGTGTTGATGTTGTCCTTCAACTCGGCCACCTCGCCGCGCGTCTCCACCTGAATCGAGCGTGTGAGATCACCCTTGGTCACGGCGATGGCGACCTCGGCGATGGCGCGCACCTGCATGGTGAGGTTGGCGGCGAGCAGGTTGACGTTGGCGGTGAGATCCTTCCAAGTGCCGGCCGCGCCGGGCACGTTTGCCTGGCCGCCGAGCTTGCCTTCGGTGCCAACCTCGCGCGCGACCGTGGTCACCTGGTCGGCAAAAGTCGCCAGCGTTGAGGTCATATTGTTGATGGTATCGGCCAGCGCCGCGACCTCGCCCTTAGCTTGCACCGTGAGTTTCGGGCTGAGGTCACCGTCGGCCACTGCGGTGACGACCTTGACGATACCGCGCACCTGCTCGGTCAGGTTCGACGCCATGAAGTTGACGTTGTCGGTCAGGTCCTTCCAGGTGCCTGCCGCGCCGGGCACCTTCGCCTGGCCGCCCAGTTTTCCTTCGGTGCCGACTTCGCGCGCCACACGCGTGACCTCCGAGGCAAATCCGTTGAGTTGGTCCACCATCGTGTTAATGGTGTTCTTCAACTCCAGGAAGTCGCCCTTCACGTCCACCGTGATCTTGCGGGACAAGTCGCCTCGGGCGACCGCCGTGGTCACCTCGGCGATGTTGCGCACCTGTGTGGTCAAATTCGCCGCCAGCAGATTGACGTTATCGGTGAGATCCTTCCAGGTGCCCGCGGCGCCGGGCACCTGTGCCTGGCCGCCGAGCTTGCCGTCAGTGCCGACCTCACGCGCCACACGCGTGACTTCGGCCGCGAACGAGCGCAATTGCTCGACCATCGTGTTGAGCGTTTCCTTGAGCTGTAGGAACTCGCCGCGCACGTCCGCCGAGATCTTCTTCGACAAGTCGCCGCCGGCGATGGCCGTGGCCACTTCCGCGATATTGCGCACCTGGCCGGTCAGATTCGAGGCCATCGAGTTGACGTTCTTGGTGAGGTCATTCCAGATGCCGCCCACGCCCAGCACCTGCGCCTGGCCGCCGAGTTTTCCTTCGGTGCCGACCTCGCGCGCCACGCGCGTCACTTCGGACGCGAACGCGTTGAGCTTGTCCACCATTGTATTGACGGTGTTCTTGAGCTCTAGAAAGTCGCCCTTCACGTCCACCGTGATCTTGAGTGACAAGTCGCCACGCGCGACCGCCGTAGTCACCTCGGCAATGTTGCGGACCTGCGAGGTGAGGTTGGTCGCCATCGCGTTGACGGAGTCGGTGAGATCCTTCCAGGTGCCCGCCGCGCCGGCACTTGAGCCTGGCCGCCGAGCTTGCCTTCGGTCCCGACCTCCCGCGCCACGCGCGTCACTTCCGAAGCAAAGCCGTTGAGCTGATCGACCATTGTGTTGATGGTGTTCTTCAGTTCCAGGAAGTCGCCCTTTACGTCCACCGTGATTTTGCGAGACAAGTCACCGCGCGCCACGCCGGTCGTGACCTCCGCGATGTTGCGAACCTGCGAAGTGAGGTTGGCCGCCAGCAGATTCACGTTGTCGGTAAGATCCTTCCAGGTGCCTGCCGCGCCCGGCACTTGCGCCTGGCCGCCGAGTTTGCCTTCGGTGCCGACCTCGCGCGCCACGCGCGTGACTTCCGAGGCAAATCCGTTTAGCTGGTCCACCATGGAGTTGACGGTGTTTTTCAGTTCCAGGAATTCGCCCTTCACGTCCGCCGTGATCTTGCGGCTCAGGTCGCCGGTGGCGACGGCGGTGGTCACCTCGGCGATGTTGCGCACCTGGCCGGTCAGGTTGTTGGCCATAAAGTTGACGTTTTCGGTGAGATCGTTCCAGGTGCCGCCCACGCCCAACACCTGCGCCTGACCGCCGAGCTTGCCCTCGGTGCCCACCTCGCGCGCCACCCGCGTGACTTCGGAGGCGAACGCGTTGAGCTGGTCCACCATGGAGTTGACGGTGTTTTTCAGTTCCAAAAATTCGCCTTTCACGTCCACTGTGATCTTGCGAGACAAGTCGCCGGTGGCGACGGCGGTGGTCACCTCGGCGATGTTGCGCACCTGGCCGGTGAGGTTGTTGGCCATAAAGTTGACGTTTTCGGTGAGGTCGTTCCAGGTGCCGCCCACGCCCAGCACCTGCGCCTGGCCGCCGAGCTTGCCCTCGGTGCCGACCTCGCGCGTCACTCGCGTGACTTCGGAGGCGAACGCGTTGAGCTTGTCCACCATTGAGTTGACGGTGTTTTTCAATTCCAAAAATTCGCCTTTCACGTCCACTGTGATCTTGCGAGACAAGTCGCCGGTGGCCACCGCCGTGGTTACCTCAGCAATGTTGCGCACCTGACCCGTCAGATTGCTTGCCATCGAGTTGACGTTTTCGGTGAGATCGTTCCAGGTGCCGCCCACACCCAGCACCCGCGCCTGGCCGCCGAGCTTGCCCTCGGTGCCCTTCGCGCGCTACACGCGTGACTTCGGAGGCGAACGCATTGAGCTTGTCCACCATGGAGTTGACCGTATTTTTCAGCTGCAGGAATTCGCCTTCCACGTCCACCGTGATCTTGCGCGACAAGTCGCCGCTGGCCACCGCCGTGGTCACCTCGGCGATGTTGCGCACCTGCGCGGTCAGGTTGTTTGCCATCGAGTTGACGTTTTCGGTGAGATCGTTCCATGTGCCGCCCACGCCCAGAACCCGCGCCTGGCCGCCGAGCTTGCCGTCGGTGCCGACCTCGCGAGCCACCCGCGTGACTTCGGAGGCGAACGACCGCAACTGGTCAACCATGTTGTTGATGGCTTCCTTCAGCTGAAGATTCTCGCCGCGCACGTCCAGCGTGATCTTTCTGGACAGATCGCCGTTCGCGACCGCGATGGTCACGTCGGCGATGTTGCGGACCTGCGCCGTGAGGTTGCCCGCCATCTGGTTGACGGACTCGGTGAGATCCTTCCAGACGCCCGAGACGCCCTTCACCTGCGCCTTGCCGCCGAGCTTGCCTTCCGTGCCGACTTCTCGCGCCACGCGGGTGACCTCCGAGGTGAAAACCGAGAGCTGCTCGATCATCGTATTGACCAACTTCGCCGAGCGCAGGAATTCACCCTTGAGCAAGCTACCGTCGACTTCCAACTCCATCGACTGTAAAAGGTCACCCTTGGCCACCGCACCGATCGTGCGTGCCACTTCCGTTGTCGGCCGCACCAGATCGTCGAGCAGCGTGTTGATCGAATCGACCTTCTGCGCCCAGCCGCCAATCGCTCCCGGCACCGACATCCGTTGCTTGAGTCGCCCCTCCTTGCCGACCGTCACACTCAACCGCTCCACTTCGTGCGAAATGCGCTCCTCATGCGCGATCGCTTGGTTGAAGGCCTCCGCAATCCGTCCGTCAGTCCCCATCCACTCCGTCGGCAAACGCACCGAGAAATCTCCATCGCGAAACGCCACCAGCGCTCCAAGCACCTGCCGCGACCGCAGCTCTGCGGGATTCGGCCCCGCGATGACTGCTGTGGATTCACCATTGCTCGGCTCTAATGCGACTGAAGACTTCTCGGGACGGCTGATCGGGGATGTTGCCATACGAATGATGCTTGAAGAAGAGGTTGAAAGACGGCGCGTGCGCGAATTTACAACGCCTCGTCGATGACGATAGCCGTAAGCGTGCGATCCTTCAACCAGCGAAGAAACGGGCTGCACCGCGTGTGGGATCGCGGAGTTTGGCGGCCCAGATAGGCGTCTCCATCACCATGCGCATTACCCCCGATCGATCGCGATCGTGTGTCTCCTGCCGGGTGAAGAACTGGCGGAGATGATATTCCCCACGGCTCGCAATTGCACCTGACTGGATTGAAAATTAGGGCGTGCTCGACATTTAGCCCTGAAACAAGCGTGGTTGGATTTCAGGGAATCATCAAAGCTGCTATGGAGTAGCGATGATTTTAGCGTCAGCGCGTACTGGTAGCGCGACCGATTTGGCGGTTTAAAAAAACGGTTCGAGGGAAAGAAGTGGTGAACGCAGTTGGCTCATCCAGAACGGAATTCCGGCAATCCCTTCAGTGAAGCGGGGCATTGAAAGATCTGTGGACAGCAAGAAAGCATCGGGTCTGGCATGCCGCCCGGCAGATTTCCCCCACAGCGAAAGCTCACGCCGATGGATTCGACGAACGCGCATATGGGACACTCAATTCGAGCAGATAGCCGTAGGTCGGCCGACGATTTTGAGAAGGCTTAAGATGAGCGGCCTTCATTCGACTACGGATGAGACGCCGCTCAACGTCGCCCTGCCCTTTTTTTCCATGCAATGTCGGCTCACGGGCATTTCGCCGTGCGACCGGAGACCGCGGGTCGGGAAAAGCCATGGTCACAAAGCAGAAGATCAAGTCATAGAATGCCGCGCCAACGTTGTGGCTTGATGCGAGAAGTGACCGACAAGCGGCAGCAAAGGGATTGCGGAGGATTGGCAATATTCGCGTCGGCTGAAGGGGTGATTGCTGGACCAGCCTGTCGCCCGCGCGGGTTAAAAATGGTCTTCACTCCACTACTGCTCACACAATGACGATCAACGGAACATCATCAGCCAGACGATTGCCAAAACAACGGCGACCACAAGACCACCAAAAACAATGAGCTTGCTGGAAGAACTTTTTGTAGAGGCCGAGTGATCGTCACTCTTTTTCTCACCCGGCGTCTTTTCGGAATTGACGCTTTCGTCCCGGAGTGATCTTTCGCGTTTTCCAAGTTCACGCGTGCGGTCAGAACGAACTGTGCTGGACTTTGAAACGTCCAAAGCAGGCTGTTCGGAAGTCTTCTTTTGTTTTAATGGGAGTTCGCTGAGAGCCGTTGACGGTTGCGGCCGTGGAGCTTCAATGTTGCCAGCCGTCTCGGTGGTGGTGTCTGCCAAGGCCCCTTTTTTCTTTCCCGACTTTTTTTCCGCTTTCGATTGCGGGGTTCGGCTGAGGGACTGTTTGGTTCTGGCCTCTTCGACTTTCTTCTGTTCCGCCATCGCAACTTTGACGCGAGACTTTTCTGCACGGGCCTCTTCATCCAGCCGGGCTATTTCATCAGCTTCCAATTCTGCCTGCAATGCTTCGTCTTTGGCAGCCTCAGACTCATCCATGTTGTCCTCGCTCTTTATCCACGCAGTGGCGCTGGCATGAGCGGAAAGTTGTTCCGAATTCGCCTCAGTGCCCTTTGCTGCCTGCAGACTGGCTTTGGCATTCTCCTCCGCTTCGATTTCGGCCAAAAGTTGTTCCTCGTCCGCCTGGATCCGAGTTGCTGCGTCTACTTTGGCTTTCTCTTCGGCTTTCAACGCGGCCAGTAATTGTACTTCCTCGAAACTTGCGGCGACAACGCTAATTTCAGTGTCGAGCCCGCTCACCACCCTTCTTGCGGCGGCAATTCGTTCCGCCATTTCGAGAGCGAATGCTTCCGCCTCCTGTTGAGCTCGTTCCGCAGCGGCTGTTTTCTCAGTGGCTTCACGATCCGCACTTTCACGATCTCCGATTGCTCGCTCAGCCACAAGTCTTTCTGCTGTAAGTTTTTCGGCTGCCTGTCGTTCAAGCTGCGCCATTTCTACCGCGGCGGTCGCCGCAAACTGTTGCTCTTCAACGGCTTGACGAGCAGCAGCGAACTTATCCGCTATTGCCTTTTCGGCTCGTTCAATCTCCACTTTGGCACGTTCCGCGGCAGCCGCTCGTTCTGCTGCCAAACGTTCTTCTTCGGCCTTCTTTCGCGCGGCTTCTTCGGCAGCGATTCTTTCGGCTTCCGCTTTCTCGAGTGCTATTCGTTCTTCTTCAGCCTTCTTTCGCGCGGCTTCTTCAGCGGCGATTCTTTCGGCTTCCGCTTTCTCGAGTGCTATTCGTTCTTCTTCGGCCTTCTTTCGCGCGGCTTCTTCGGCAGCGATTCTTTCGGCTTCCGCTTTCTCGAGTGCTATTCGTTCTTCTTCAGCCTTCTTTCGCGCGGCCTCTTCGGCAGCGATTCTTTCAGCTTCCGCTTTCTCGAGTGCTATTCGTTCTTCTTCAGCCTTCTTTTGAGCGGCTTCTTCAGCGGCGATTCTTTCGGCTTCCGCTTTCTC
>Ga0209284_10000271_pt1 | contig 84803 bp, 82 predicted proteins | sample FRY03_FD_187211 | JGI IMG/M metagenome (GOLD analysis project Ga0209284, IMG submission 187211) | Freshwater microbial communities from Lake Fryxell liftoff mats and glacier meltwater in Antarctica - FRY-03 (SPAdes) (version 2) | ecosystem: Environmental > Aquatic > Freshwater > Ice > Glacier... | reverse complement strand
GCGTTCCTCAGAAAGGCTGCCGCCCGAACTTACGACGACCTCTTCGACGCCTTCGGAGATGCCATCTCTCAGTTCAAACCAGAAGAGTTCCAGAACTACTTCTGCGCAGCTGGATATCCACGCTGACTCGAAAAGTGCTCTAGGTGAGGGGGCTACACGGTGCGTTGCCCCCTCACCCAACCTCTCCCCCTAGCGGGGGAGAGGAGGAAGAGTAGAGTGCCGGACCATGACCTCCGGCTTCCTCGAAGACGCCTCGTTCAACCAGTCGCCGGCCTTTGGCGATGTCGACTTGTTCGCGGCCGACCGGCCGCTCGCCGAGGCCGCGCAGCGCGCGGGGCTCGACCTCGCTGGCCTGTCGGCCTGTGGCCGGGACTATGGCGGAGCGGAGACGCTCGATCTCGGCCGGCTGGCCAACGAAAATCCGCCAAAGCTCCGGACCATGGACGGCAAGGGCAATCGCCTCGATCTGGTCGAGTTCCATCCCGCCTATCACGCGCTGATGCGCAAGAGCGTCGGCCACGGCATCCACGCCTCGGCGCACGACGGCAGCGACCTGCCGGCGCCGATGTCGGCGCGGGCCGTCCGGCTCTATCTCGCGACGCAGGCCGAGAGCGGCCATTTGTGCCCGATCACCATGACCCATGCCTGCGTCGGCGCGCTGCGGTCCGAACCGGCGTTGCTGGAAAGGTGGCTGCCAAAGATCCAGACGCGGACCTACGATCCGCGGCCGCTTCCGTGGTGGCAGAAGACCGGCGTGACCCTGGGCATGGGCATGACCGAGCGCCAGGGCGGCACCGACGTGCGCGCCAACATCACCAGCGCCACGGCGCGCGGCGACCATGTCGAGATCAGCGGGCACAAATGGTTCATGTCGGCGCCGATGTGCGACGGCTTCCTCGTGCTCGCACAGGCGGCCAGGGAACCCGGGGAAAGTGGGCTCACCTGTTATCTGATGCCGCGCCATCGGCCCGACGGCTCGCAGAACGCGATCCGCTTCCAGCGCCTGAAGGACAAGCTCGGCAACAAGTCGAATGCCTCCTCGGAGGTCGAGTTCCACGCCGCCTGGGCCCAGCGCGTGGGGCCCGAGGGAGCGGGCGTGCGCACCATCATCGAGATGGTGAACCTGACGCGGCTCGACTGCGCCATCGCCTCGGCCGGCCAGTCGCGCATCGCGCTGAGCCAGGCGCTGCACCATATCCGCAACCGTTCGGTCTTTCAGCGCAGGCTGGCCGACCAGCCTGCCATGCGCGCCGTCGCTGCCGACATGGCGCTTGAGCTTGAGGCGCAGGTCGCCTTGGTGTTCCGCCTGATCCGTGCGCCGAGCACGCCGCCCACGATCCGCGCGAGGCGGCCTATGCCCGGCTGCTGACGCCGGCCGTCAAGTTCCTGGTGTGCAAGAGCACGCCGCAGCTCGTCTGCGAGTCGCTCGAATGCCTGGGCGGCAACGGCTACACCGAGGATCTGCCGCTGGCCCGCTCTTTCCGTGAATCGCCGCTCAACGCCATCTGGGAGGGCTCGGGCAACGTCATGGCGCTCGACGTGCTGCGCGCCGCGGGACGGCACCCGGAGGCGGCAACCGACACGCTCTCGCGCCTCGTGCGCACCGCCGACCAGGCCTTCAGGACCGGCCCGCTGGCCCAGGCGCTGGAGAAGACCTTGAAGTCGGGCGACGCCGAGCGCCGCGCGCGTTTTGTCTGCGAGGGCATGGCCAAGATCGCCGCCGTATCCGCACTGGTCGAGGCCGGTTCGCCCTTTGCCGCGCTCTATGCCGAGACACGGCTGGGCGGTTCGCCCTTCGCGCAGTTCGGCAGCGCCGACCTCGGCGGCAGCGAAACCGCGCTCATGGACCGCGCGCTGGCGGCGTAAACGACACGCCGATAGACTTCCCGGCATTGTCTTCATTTTCCTGCAGAGTATTCGGACATCGAGATGAAAAAGATCTTCACGGCGTGCCTCGGCACGGAGACCAATACCTTCGCCTCGATCCCGACCGGCCACGGCCTGTTCGAGGAAACCTGCCTGTTCCGCAAGGGCAGCTATGGCAAGAACGTGCCGATGTTCGGCGCCCCGCTCGCCGTCTGGCGCGCCCGTTCCGAGGCCAGGGGCTGGCAGGTGGTCGAGAGCCTCTGTGCCTTCGCCCAACCGGCCGGCAAGACGGTGAAGAAGGTCTACGAGGCGTTCCGCGACGAGATCATCACCGACCTCAAGGCCGCGATGCCGGTCGATGCCGTGTTCCTGTCGATGCACGGCGCCATGGTGGCCGAGGGTTATGACGACTGCGAAAGCGACCTGCTCGCCCATGTGCGCAAGGTCGTCGGGCCGGACGTGCCGGTCGGCGTCGAACTCGACCTCCACTGCAACATCGGCGACGGCACGATGCGCGATGCCACGGTACTGGTCCTGTTCAAGGAATATCCGCATGTCGACGTGTCGGACCGCGCCGACGACCTGTTCAACGTCATGGAAGGCGCCATCGAGGGCCGTACGAAGCCGGTGATGGCCACCTGGGACTGCCGCATGATCGGCGTGTTCCACACCACGCGGGAGCCGATGCGCGGTTTCGTCGACAAGCTCATGTCCCTGGAAGGCAAGGACGGCGTGCTCTCGCTCTCCGTCGCGCACGGCTTTCCGTGGTCCGACATCAGGGAAATGAGCAGCCGCATCATCGCCGTCACCGACGGCGACAAGGCGAAGGCCGAGAAGCTCGCCAAGGAGCTGGGCCAGGAGTTCTTCGCCATGCGCGAAGCCACCCAGCCGCCCTATGTGACGCTGGACGCCGCCATGGCGCGCGTCAGTTCGCACAATCTGCCCAAGCCGATGGTGCTGGCCGACGTCTCCGACAATGCCGGCGGCGGGGCCGCCTCGGACTCGACGTTCGTGCTGAAGGCGCTGCTCGACGGCAAGGTGAAGGATGCGGCCATCGCCATGTTCTGGGATCCCGGTGCCGTGAAGCTCGCCTTCGAGGTCGGCGAGGGCGCCGAGCTCGACATTCGCCTCGGCGGCAAGCTCGGACCGCAATCCGGCGCACCGATCGACGCGCGCGCCAGGGTGCTGAAGCTCGAGAAGGACGTCTTCATCCAGTTCGGCGGCGCCCGCAAGGGCACCAACCCGATCGGCGACGTGGCGGCGCTGCAGATCGAGGGCGTGACGGTGATCGTCAATTCCAAGCGCTCGCAGTGCCACAGCCTCGACTGCTTCACCAAGCTCGGCATCGATCCCTCGACCAAGAAGGTCGTCGTCGTGAAGTCGATGCAGCACTTCCACGCCGCCTATGCGCCGATCGCCAGCGAGGTGGTCTATGTCGCCGCGCCGGGCGCGCTGGTGCCGGACTGGTCGCTGCTGCCCTACACCAAGGCCGACAAGACGCAGTGGCCCTTCGTGGCCCAGCCGCACGCCGCATGACGCGGGGTGTCGAGCGTGCCGCAGACGAGGTGAGCGGCCGCCCGGAACCGGAGCGGCGAAAAGCCGTATGTCAGGGCGTTTACAGGGCAACGACTCATTGGTATGTTCCGCCCCGTCGCGGCCGGGGATGGCCGTTTTGTCGTTTTAGATCAACGGCTTAACCACGTCCCGCCCCGGCGCGAGGGCAGCGATACATGAAGATTCTCACCGGCAACAGCAATAAACCGCTGGCCGAAGCCATTTCCGCCAAGCTGGCCTTGCCGCTGGTCAAGGCCAACATCCGCCGCTTCTCCGACAACGAGATCTTCGTCGAGATCCTGGAGAACGTGCGCGGCGAGGACGTTTTCGTCATCCAGTCGACGAGCTTTCCGGCCAACGACCATTTGATGGAACTGCTGATCACCATCGATGCGCTCCGCCGCAGCTCGGCGCGCCGCATCACCGCAGTGATCCCCTATTACGGCTATGCCCGTCAGGACCGCCGGGTTGGCTCGCGCACGCCGATCTCGGCCAAGCTGGTCGCCAACCTGATCACCCATGCCGGGGCCAATCGCGTGCTCACGCTCGACCTGCATGCCGGCCAGATCCAGGGCTTCTTCGACATCCCGCTCGACAATCTCTATGCCGGCCCGGTCTTCTCCAAGGACATCAAGGAGACGCTGAGCAACTGCAACCTCACCGTCGTGTCGCCCGACACCGGCGGCGTGGCCCGTGCCCGCGCCATCGCCAAGCGCATCGACGCCGATCTCGCGATCATCGACAAGCGCCGCGAGGCCGCCGGTATCAGCGAGGTCATGAACGTGATCGGCGACGTGAAGGGTCGCGACTGCATCCTGATCGACGACATCGTCGATTCGGGCGGCACGCTCTGCAACGCCGCGGTCGCATTGATGGACCAGGGCGCCACGTCGGTCTCGGCCTATATCACGCACGGCGTGCTGTCGGGCGGCGCGGTCGCCCGCATCGCGGCCTCGCCGATCGAGAAGATGGTGATCACCGATTCGATCATGCCCACCGAGGCGGTGCGCGTGTCGCCCAACATCAAGCCGCTCAGCATCGCGACGCTGATGGCCGAGGCGATGAAGCGCATCACCGACGAGGCATCCGTTTCGAGCCTGTTCGACTAGTAATTTCAAGAGATCCGGCGATGGCACCCCTGGAGGCCACGCCGCGATGAGAGAGCAACCCAAGGAGAGTTAAGATGGCAGAGACGACCAAAGTCGTCGCGAAGATGAGAGATCGGGCCGGCAAAGGGGGCGCCCGTTCCAGTCGTCGCGAAGGACTGATTCCCGCCGTGATCTACGGCGACAAGCAGCCTCCCGTCATGATCGCCGTCGAGCCGAAGACGATCGAGCGCGAGTTGCACAAGCAAGGCTACTTCAATCACCTCATGAAGATCGCCGTCGATGGCACGGACTACGACGTCCTGCCGCGCGACGTGCAGGTCGATCCGGTGACGGACAAGCCCCTCCATCTCGACTTCCTGCGCATTGGCCCGGAGTCGGTCATCTCCGTGCAGGTGCCCGTGCACTTCCGCAATGAAGTTGCGTCGCCCGGCATCAAGCGCGGCGGCGTGCTCAACGTCGTGCTGCACGAGATCACCGTACGCACCAAGGCCAGCTCCATTCCGGAGTATTTCGAGGTCGACCTGACCGGTCTCGAGATCGGTCATTCGATCCATATGTCGACCCTGGCGATTCCCGAGGGCGTCCGCGTCGTGACGCGCGACAAGGACGCCACCGTGGCATCGATCGCCGCCCCGACCGTGGCGCGCGAAGCGGCCGCGACGGATGCGGCCCCGGCCGACGGCGCTGCGCCGGCGGCGGGTGCGGCCCCGGCGGCGGGTGCGGCTGCAGCGGGCGGCAAGGCCCCCGCTCCGGCGAAGAAGTAACGAGCGGGCGAAGGCTCCGCTCGGTCGATGCTTCTGCTGGTCGGGCTCGGCAACCCCGGGCCGCGCTATGCGGGGCACCGGCACAATGTGGGATTCATGGCGGTGGACGAGATCGTCCGCCGCCGTGTCTTCTCCCCGTGGCGAGCGCGCTTCAATGGCGAGGCGGCCGAAGGCCATCTCGGCGGCGAGCGCGTCATCGCCCTGAAACCCATGACGTTCATGAACGAATCGAGCAAGGCCGTGGGCGAGGCGGTGCGCTTCCTCAAGGTTCCGCTCGACCGGCTGGTCGTCTTCCACGACGAACTCGACATCGCGCCCGGACGGGTGCGCATGAAAAAGGGCGGCGGCGCCGGCGGGCATAACGGTCTGCGCGACATCGACGCCCATGTCGGCAAGGACTACCGCCGGGTGCGCATCGGCATCGGCCATCCCGGCCACAAGGACCTCGTCCTGCACTGGGTGCTGCGCGACTTCGAACGCGACGAGCGCGACCCCAGGGACGGCTGGCTGCCGAAGGTGCTGGGCGCCCTGGCCGACGAAGCGGCGCTGCTGATCGAAGGCGGCGCCAAGGGCGACGAGAAATATATGAGCCGGGTGGCGCATCTTGCGCCGCCTCCCGACCTTCCGGCCCGCCTCGACACCAGGGCCCCGGACAGCAAAGAGTAGATCATGGGTTTCAACTGCGGAATTGTCGGCCTGCCCAATGTCGGCAAGTCGACCCTGTTCAATGCGCTCACCGCCACACAGGCGGCGCAGGCGGCCAACTATCCGTTCTGCACCATCGAACCCAATGTCGGTCGCGTCGCCGTGCCCGATCCGCGGCTGGACAAACTTGCCGCCATCGCCGGCTCGGCCAAGATCATCAACACCCAGCTCGAGTTCGTCGACATCGCGGGCCTGGTGAAGGGCGCGTCGCGCGGCGAGGGGCTGGGCAACCAGTTCCTCGGCAACATCCGCGAGGTCGATGCGATCGCCCACGTGCTGCGCTGCTTCGAGGATGGCGACGTCACGCACGTGAGCGGCAAGGTCGATCCGGTGAGCGACGCCGAGGTCGTCGAGACCGAGCTGATGCTGGCCGACATGGACAGTCTGGAAAAGCGCCTGCCCAACCTGGAGAAGAAGGCCAAGGGCGGCGACAAGGACTCCACCGCCGAAGTGCCGGTCGTGAAGAAGGCGCTCGATGCGCTGCGCGACGGCAAGCCGGCCCGCGAGGCCAAGCTCACCGACGACGAGCGCGCGATCTTCGCCCGCCTGCAGCTCATCACCGCCAAGCCGATGATGTATGTGCTGAACGTCGAGGAGAGTTCGGCGGCGACCGGCAACGCGCACAGCGCCAAGGCCGAGGCCTATGCCAAGTCGCGCGGCATGCCATCGGTCGTGATCTCCGCCGCCATCGAAGCGGAGGTCGCCCAGCTCCCGGCCGAGGACCAGAGCGATTACCTGTCGTCGCTCGGCCTCGCGGAGACCGGCCTCGCCCGCGTCGTCCGTGCGGGCTACGCCCTGCTCGACCTCGTGACCTTCTTCACGGTCGGCCCGAAGGAAGCCCGCGCCTGGACGGTGCGCCGCGAAGCCACCGCACCGCAGGCGGCCGGCGTCATCCATACCGATTTCGAGAAGGGCTTCATCCGCGCCGAGACCATCGCCTACGACGACTATGTCACCCTGAACGGCGAGGCGGGCGCCCGCGATGCCGGCAAGCTCCGGCTCGAAGGCAAGGAATACCCCGTCAAGGACGGCGACGTCTTCCACTTCAGGTTCAATGTTTAACGCGCCTACGGCGCGCTAAACATTGAACCGGCGAACGGCAGCGCTTGTCATCAAGCGCGGGAGTTCGCACGGCGCAGAATAGATAAGAAAGCGAAAGGTCCCTCGCTACGCTCGGGATGACAGCCTTCGCTAAGACCCAATCTGCCCCCCGCCCTTCTTCGTGATGGCGATCACCGACGGTCGCGGCGGCATGCCATCCTTGAAGTCGGGCCAGCGTGTCGACGGCTTCTCGAAGGTCGAGCCGGCATCTTCGCCGGGATGCTGGATCGCGAGAAACACAGTGCCGTCGTCGGGCGTCAGGATCGGGCCGCAGACCTCCGCGCCGGCCGGCGCCTGGAAGAAGCACCGCGTCATGCCGCGGCCATAACCTGCCGTATCGGCGCCGTAGAGGCCGTCGGCGATACCGGCCGCCGTCGGTGCCCCGTCGGTGGCGATCCAGATGCGTCCCTTGCTGTCGAAGGTGCAGTTGTCGGGGCAGGACAGCCAGCCATTATCCGACGTCGCGCGGTGATAGCGCGCACCGGGGTCGATGCCGGGCTTGCCGCCGACCAGGAAGATCGACCAGCTGCTCTCGGTGGCCGCGTGGTCGCCATCCTTTGGCACGATCTCGATGACATGGCCGTGGGCGTTGCGGGCCATGGGATTGGCGCGGTTGACCTGCTGCTCGGTGCGGCGCGTGTTGTTGGTCAGCAGAACATAGACATTGCCGCTCACCGGATTGACCTCGACATCCTCGGGCCGGTCCATCGGCGTTGCCTTCAGGAGGTCGGCGGCCAGGCGGGTGTAGATCATCACGTCGGCTTGGCTCGAGAAGCCATTCTCCGGCGTCAGCGGCCCCTGGCCCTGCACCAGCGGCAGCCACTCGACCTTTCCGTCGTCACCGAAGCGGGCGACGAAGAGCGTGCCGTCATCGAGCAGGTTCTTGTTGGCCGCGCGATCCTGGCGGTTGAAGGGTTTGGCGGTGATGAACTTGTAGACGTAGTCGAAGCGCTCGTCGTCGCCCATGTAGACGACGACCCGGCCGTCCTTGGCCAGCACGTGATGACAGCCCTCGTGCTTGAAGCGGCCGAGCGCGGTCCGCTTGATCGGCGTCGCGGCAGGATCGTACGGATCGATCTCGACGATCCAGCCGAAGCGGTTGGGTTCGTTCGGCTCCTTCTCGACATTGAACCGGTCGATGTGCTGGGCCCAGGCGTACCAGGTTGACTTGGAGATGCCGTAGCGCTTGTAGGCCTGGGCGTCCGGCATCTTCTCGGCGTCGCCGCCGAAATAGCCGTTGAAGTTCTCTTCGGCCGTCAGCCAGGTGCCCCACGGCGTCTCGCCGCCGGCACAGTTGTTCAACATGCCCAGCACCCGGGTGCCCGTCGGATCGGCCGAGGTCTTCAGCTTGTCGTGGCCGGCCGCAGGACCCGAGATCTGGATCGACGTCGTTCCGGTGATGCGCCGCGCGTACTTGCTGTCCGGCACCACCTTCCACGCGCCGCCCTCGCGGGCGATCTCGATCACCGTGCCACCATGTGCCGCCATCTCGACCTCGACCTGCGGCCTGGACGCCTTGAGATTGACGACGCGACCCGAACCCAGCCCCGCGAACATCAGGCCGGGGTTTGTATATTCGTGGTTCACGACCATGAGGAAGCGGTCGTTCGCCGTGCTGCCGGCCGGCAGGGGATGCAGGCCGACGAAGTCGCAATTGTAGCCGAACTGCTTTTCCTGGGCGGCGGCCGTCAGGTTGGCCGGGTCGAAGGCCGGCGCGCCGGCGACGACCGGGTCGCCCCAGCGGATCAGGACCTGTGCCTCGTAGCCTTCGGGGATGTGGTGTGTCCTGTCGAGCCCATGCGCGACTTCCTTGAAGGTGAGCGACGACGGGCCGGCCGCCTGGGCCAGCGCGGTGCCACCCAGCAGTTCGCGACCAAGCGCGACAGCGGCTCCGGCGCCAACCAGGCCACGCAAGGCCCCGCGCCGGCCAAGCCGCCGCTCGATCAAGTCGCCGATCGCGGGTTCCGTACTGGGGTTTGATCCGATGTCTTCCGAGTCGACGGCATCGTTCTCGTAGTTGCCCATCCCAGTCTCCTGATCTTTGGGACCACGGTACGCCACGGTGGCGATAGCATCACTGCAATTTCATGTCTTTTCCGTTTCAGCGCCATCCACAGAGCACGTCAGCAAACCGTAGCGTGGCGCCTGTAGCAGGCTGCGGCCACACCCATGAAGGGATCAGCCATGAAAAAACATCTCCTGCTTGCGGTCTCCGCGACCGCCCTGATACTCGCGGCCTTCCCCGCCTCTGCCCAGACCAAGTATCCGGCAACGCTGGAAGGCCATGCGATCCTGCCGGCGATGACGCTCGTCCCCGCCCCCGCCGATGCGCCGCAGGATCTGCAGATCTCCGGTCGCTATGCCGGCCCCGCCGGCCAGAGAGTCGATGCGCCGGAGAGCGTTCCGGGCACGTCGGCCCTGTCGGACAAGGCCGCACCGCGTCCCACCGGGCTCAGCCTCCCGTTCAAGGGCCAGCCGGTCCAGGGCTTCTCGGGCATCCGCAAGCTGCCGGACGGCTCCTTCCTGACGATCAGCGACAACGGCTTCGGCAGCAAGGCCAACTCGCCCGACGCCATGCTGATGTTCCACATCGTCAAGCCCGACTGGAAGGCCGGCACGGTCGAGCGCGTGTCGACGGGCTTCCTCAGCGATCCCGACCGCAAGGTGCCGTTCCGCATCGTCAATGAGAACACACCCCGGCGCTACCTGACCGGCGGCGACTTCGATCTCGAGTCGGTGCAGCCGATCGGCGATTTCCTGTGGTTCGGCGAAGAGTTCGGCCCCTTCCTGATCAAGACCGACAAGAGCGGCAAGGTGGTGCAGATCTTCGAGACCGTGGTCGACGGCAAGCTGGTGCGCTCGCCCGACCATCCGGCGATCACGATGCCAGGTGCGCCCGGCGCGGTGAAGTTCGAGGTCCGGCGCAGCAAGGGCTTCGAGGGCATGGCGCAGTCGCCCGACGGCAAGTTCCTCTATCCGCTGCTCGAAGGCCCGCTGGTGACCGAGTCGGGCGAGACGGAAGCCAGGGACGGCAAGCGCTTCCTGCGCATTCTCGAGTTCGACGTGGCCAAGGGCGCGTACACGGGCAAGAGATTCAAGTACACGCTCGAGGCGCCGGCCAACGCCATCGGCGACTTCAACATGATCGACGCCAGCAGCGGCCTGATCATCGAGCGTGACGACACCGAGGGCGACGCGGCCCAGGCCTGCGCCCCGGGCGCCGTGAAGGCCGACTGCTTCAACGTGCCGGCCAGGTTCAAGCGCATCTACAAGATCGACATGGGCCAGGTCGACGCCGACGGCTTCGTGAAGAAGGTGGGCTATATCGACCTGATGGACATCCAGGACCCGAACAAGCTCGCGCGCGCAGGCGCCAGGGACGGCAGGCTCTCCTTCCCGTTCTTCACCATCGAGAACGTCGATCTGGTCGACGCCGACCACATCATCGTCGGCAACGACAACAACCTGCCCTTCTCGTCGGGCCGCGCGCTCGGCAAGTCCGACGACAACGAGCTGATCCTGCTGAAGGTCACCGACCTCCTGAAGGCGAAGTAACGAGGCTACTCGACGGCGTCGAGCGCCACCTTCTCGCGTTTCTTGCGAAGCGCGGGAAGGAGCGGCGCGATCAGCAGGACTCCGGCGATCGCCAGGCAGACCAGAGAGATCGGGCGGACCACGAAGATGTCGAACGTTCCCTCGCTGAGGATCAACGACTTGCGCAGATTGTTCTCGAGCATCGGGCCGAGCACGAACGCCAGCACCAGCGGCGCCGCCTCGTAGCCGAACTTGCGCATCAGGTAGCCCAGCACGCCGGTCCCGATCATCACGAAGACGTCGAATACCGCGTTGCCGGACGCGAACACGCCGACGATGCAGAACATCAGGATGAGCGGAAACAGGATCTTGTAGGGTGCCTTCAACACCTGCACCCACATGCCGATCAGCGGCATGTTGAGGACCAGAAGCATGATGTTGCCGACATACATGCTGGCGACGATGCCCCAGAAGATCTGGGGGTTCTGGCTCATCATCAAGGGCCCGGGTTGCAGGCCGTGGATGACGAAGGCGCCCAGCAGCAGAGCCATCACCACGTTGGGCGGGATTCCCAGCGTCATCAGCGGGATGAAAGCGCCACCGGCGGCGGCGTTGTTGGCCGACTCCGGTCCGGCCACGCCCTCGATGGCGCCCTGGCCGAACCGCTCGGGTGTACGCGACAGCTTCTTCTCGATCGCGTAGGACGCGAACGACGCAATCACCGCGCCGCCACCCGGCAGAATGCCCAGCAGGAAGCCGAGGACAGTGCCCCGCGCAACGGGGCCGGCGCTCGCCTTGAGATCCTCCTTGGAGGGCCACAGGCTGCCGATGCGCGACTGGACGATGTCGCGGCGGACCTGCTGCTCGATGTTCGTCAGGATCTCGGCGACGCCGAACAGGCCCATCACGACCGGGATGAGGCCGATGCCGTCGACCAGCTCCAGCCTATCGAAGGTGAGCCGCGGCATGGCGTTGATCTGGTCGAGGCCGATCAGGCCGATGACCACGCCGACCGCCGCCATCAACAGCGCCTTCGCCATCGAGCCCTGCGTCAGGAAGCTCAGGATCGAGAGGCCGAGCACCATCAGGCTGAAATACTCCGGTGGGCCGAACGCCACGGCCACCTTGGCCAGCATCGGGGCCACCAGCATCAGGGCGACGATGGAGAACGTACCGGCGACGAAGGAGCCGAGGGCCGCGATACCGAGCGCCGGACCGGCGCGCCCGCGCTTGGCCATCTCGTGGCCATCGATGCAGGTCACGACCGAGGCGGCTTCGCCGGGGATGTTGACCAGCACCGCCGTCGTCGATCCGCCGTACATCGAGCCGTAGTAGATGCCCGCCATCATGATGATGCCGGATTCCGGCGTGCCCGAAAGCGTGACCGGCAGTAGCAGCGACATGGCCGAGACCGGCCCGATGCCCGGCAGCACACCCACCAGGGTGCCGATGAAGACGCCGATGAAGCAGTACAGCAGGTTGATCGGATCGAAGGCGACCAGGAATCCCTGGCCCAGGCCGGCGATGACATCCATTTCAATCGCCCATCAGAACAGGATCAAGTCTTCGATCCAGCTGCCCTTGGGCAACTGGACGAGGAGCATCTTCTCGAGGACGTACCAGACGCCACCAGCGGCAATCACCGCAATCGGGATCGAAAGCACGGGCCGCACCGGATCGACCACCGTCATCAGGAAAAGCAGCAGGGCGAGGCTGCAGATCACGAAGCCCAATCGTTCGAACATGAAGCCGAAGGCGATCAGCGCCAGGACGACCAGCAGCACGTTGCGCCAGCGGGCACCCCGCCACAGATCGCCGAGCAGCGGTCCACCGCCGCGGACGCCCCCGATCGCGATGAAGGTGGCAAACGCCGAGATGATGAGGCCCAGCCAGAAGAAGACGAACCCCGAGCCCGGCTCGCGCAGCGTCCCCAGTTCGAGAAGCCAGCCCTGCCAGGTGACGAAGGCGCCGACGGCCAACCAGAACAGCCCGCCCCAGAGCTCTGCGCGTCGCAGCATCATCAGTTCTTCTTGGCGAGGCCGAGCTGATCGACGACCACTCGCTGCTCGTCATACTGCTGCTGGGCGAACTTGGCGTAGTCCGCAGTGCTCATGTAGCGCTTGGGATAGTCGTACTTGGCCATCAGTTCGACGACCTTGGGATCGTCGAGGGCCGTCTTGAAGGCATCGTGCAGCTTCTTCACCACCGCCGGGTCCATGCCCTTCGGTCCCGCGAGGCCGAACGGCGAGTCGAGGACGAGACCGAAGCCCAGCTCGTTGAGTGTCGGCGCATCGGGCCAGCGCGGATTGCGCTTCTCCGTCCAGATGCACAGAAGCCGGAACTTGCCGGCATCGACCAACGGCGCCCAGCCCGTGGCGTCGGCATCGGCCATCACGTGTCCGCCCTCGACGGCCGCCCAACCTTCGGGGCCACCCTTGAAGGGCACATGCGTGAACTTCACGCCGGCCTTCTGGGCGATCTGCTCCATGCCGATATGCAGCGACGTACCCGCCCCCGGTGTGGCGTAGGTGAACTTGCCGGGATTGGCGCGAGCAAACTCGATCACGTCCTTGAAGGTCTTGAACGGCGAATCGGCGCGGACGACGACGCCGAAAGTGTAGCCCGACGTGTGAAGGATCCAGGTGAAATCCTTCATCGGATCGTACGGCGTCTTCTGCATGTGCGGCAGCCGGAACAGCGTCACCGGTATCTGCGCGATCGTATAGCCGTCCGGCTTGGCGGCGGCCGCCATGCCGGCGGGGCCGCTGGTGCCCGATCCACCGACCCTGTTGTCGACAATGACCGGCTGGCCGAGAAGCTTGCCGGCGGCATCGGCCATGGCGCGGTGCCAGAGGTCGACGCCGCTGCCCGCCGGCCACGGCATGATGAGGGTGATGGGCTTGCTGGGGAAATCCTTGGCACCCTGCGCCTGCAGCACCGACGGCGCGAGCAGGCCGGCGGCAAGGGCTCCCGAAGAAGCGAGAAGCGAACGACGACGCATGGCGGCCCTCCTCAGCTCTTCGCCAGACCGAGCTTCTCCAGCGCGGTCTTCTCCTCGGCGTAGAGCTGGCGGGCGAATTTGTCGTAGGCTGCAGCCGGCATGTAGCGCGGCGACATGTCGTACTTCGCCAACGTCGCGATGACGTCCTTGTCCTCCAGCGCGACCTTGAAGGCCTCGTCGAGCTTCTTGACCGCGAGCGGGTCCATGCCCTTGGGGCCGCCCATGCCGAACGGCGAGTCGAACACCATGTCGAAGCCGAGATCCTTCAGCGTCGGCACGTCGGGCCAGTTCGTGGTCCGCTTCTCGGTCCACACGCAGAGCAGGCGCAGCTGGCCGGCGTCGACCAGCGGCTTCCAGCCCGTCGAGTCGGCCTGCAGGGTCGTATGCTTGCCGAGCACGGCGGCGTTGGTTTCCGCTCCGCCCTTGAACGGCACCATCGTCCACTTGATCCCGGCCTGGGCGGCAATGCGCTCCATGCCGATGTGCAGCGACGTGCCGGCGCCCGGTGTGCCGTACGTCACCTTGCCCGGATTGGCCTTGGCGAACTCGATAACGTCCTTGAAGGTCTTGTAGGGTTGGTCAGCCGCCGTGGTGACGCCGAACGTGTAGCCGCTGAGATGCGCGACGTAAGTGAAGTCCTTCAACGGATCGAACGCCGTCTTCTGCATCAACGGCAGACGGAACACGGAGATCGGGAGCTGCGAGAGAGTGTAGCCATCGGGCCGCGCCGTGGCGGCCATCGTGGCCGGACCCAGCGTGCCGGACGCACCGCCCTTGTTGTCGATCTGGAAGGGCTGGCCCAGCACCTTGCCGGCGCGCTCGCACATGGCACGGAGCGTGATGTCGCTCGATCCGCCGGCGGGCCACGGCACGATGAAGGTGATCGGCTTGCTGGGATAGGCCTGGGCACGGGCGGCCGGCAGGTAGAGCGGCATGCCGACACCGGCAGCGATCACGGTTCCCAGACCACGCTTCACGAGTCCACGACGACGAATGGTCATTTTATTTCCTCCGCTTGTTTGCGCAGGAAAGTGGACGATGGTTCAATCGATGTAAAGGGATCGCACAGCCTGTGTCAGGGCAGGACGCGCTTCATCCATTGAGCCGTCGCCTGCGCGTCCTGGTCGTCGCTGGCCTCGAGCTTCGCCATCACCCGCCGACCGTCCTCGCCGTCGCGATTCTGGCTGAGCTTGATTTTGGTCTGGAGTCGCACGAGCGGCATCCGGAAGGCCACGATGCCTCTCGTCTGCGCTTCGGCGTTTCCGGGCGGCAGGCGATCCAGGTTCCACGCCGAAGGATCTGCCCCTTCATACGCTGACGCGAGCTTCGAGAGCACGTCGAGAGTGCCTTGCGTGTCCTCGACGATCTGCGGCCGGCCATAGGCATGGACGGTGACGTAGTTCCATGTCGGCACCTTGGCGCCGGGTGTGTACCAGGTCGGCGAGACGTAGGCGTGCGGCCCCCAGAACAGAGCCAGAGACTCCGCCGGCCGCTCGAACAGCTTCCAGTGCGGGTTGGCGCGCGCCAGATGCCCGATCAGCGAACCGTGCTCGCTGCCGTCGTCGTGCCACAGCAGCGACAGGTGCGTGGCGAACGGCGCGCCGGCCTCGTCGGTCGTCATCAGAAGCGCCCAGCTATGGGCCTTCATGACCTCCCGGCCCACCGATTCGTCGCCTGCGAAATGCTTGGGAAGATACATGTCTCGGATTCCTTGAACGGCGCGGGCTTAGCATGGTCCAATGCCGGCCACACAGGGAGGATTATTCATGGGCGAAGATATCCGTCTTAAGTCTGCCGCCGGCGAGATCGGCGCTTACCTGGCCACCCCGACGGGCACGCCGAAGGGCGGCATCGTGGTCATCCAGGAGATCTTTGGCGTGAACCACCACATCCGCGCCGTGACCGACAAGTTCGCGGCCGACGGCTATCTGGCGCTCGCACCGCGCTTCTTCGACCACGTGAAGTCCGGCGTCGAACTCGGCTACACGCCCGACACGATCGCCGAAGGCCGCAAGTACGTGACCGAACTCGGCCTCGACAAGCCGGTGCAGGATGTCGACGCGGCCATTGCCGAGTTGAAGAAGCGCGGGGCCAAGAAAGTCGCGGTCACCGGCTTCTGCTGGGGTGGCACCATCACCTGGCTGTCGGCCACGCGGCTCAAGCCCGACGCGGCCATCGCCTATTACGGCGGCGGCATCTACGGCACCAGGGACGAGAAGCCCAGCGTGCCGACGATCATGCATTTCGGCGACAAGGACATGCACATCCCGATGACGCACGTGAACGAGCTGCGCCAGCTCCATCCGAGCGTCACGATCTACGACTATCCCGCCGACCACGGCTTCCATTGCGACGAGCGCGGCAGCTACGACGCGGCGGCGTCGAAGCAGGCCTACGCCCGCACGCTCGAGTTCCTGGCCAAGCACGTCGGCTGACGCACCACGCCGTTCCCACCACCATTGTCATCCCGAGCGGAAGCGAGGGACCTTTGCAGGCATCGCCAAAGGTCCCTCGCTGCGCGCGGGATGACAGGATTATTGTTTGAAAATGGCTGCCAAACGTCCCGCCAAGAAATCCTTCACCCCCGGCGCCCGCGGCCCCCTGAACGGGGTCCGCGTCGTCGATCTCTCGCGCCTGGTCGCCGGCAACGTGCTGACCCTGCAGCTCGCCGACTTCGGCGCCGAGGTCATCAAGATCGAGCCTCCCGAGGGCGACACGCTCCGTTCGTGGCGGGTGAAGGGCGTCGAGACGGCGTGGAAGGTCTACAGCCGCAACAAGAAGAGCGTCGGCCTCGATCTGCGCTCCGATGCCGGGCGCACCATCGTGCGCGAGCTGGCAAAGACCGCCGCCATCCTGGTCGAGAGCTTCCGGCCGGGCGTCCTGGAAGACATGGGCCTGTCGCCCGCCGAGCTGCACGCGATCAACCCGAAGCTGGTGATCGTGCGGATCTCCGGCTGGGGCCAGGACGGCCGCTATCGCCACAAGCCGGGCTTCGGCACTCTGATCGAGGGCTATAGCGGCTTCGCCTCGATGAACGGCTTCGCCGACCGCGAGCCGGTCCTGCCGCCGATGTATCTGGCCGACTGCATGGCCGCCCTGAACGGCTACGGCGCCGTGATGGTGGCGCTGCGCGAGGTCGAGATCAACGGCGGCGCCGGCCAGGTGCTCGACCTGCCGCTGTTCGATCCGCTCTTTTCGATGCTGGGTCCGCAGGCCGCCAACCACAAACTTACCGGCGAGGTGAAGGTGCGCAGCGGCAGCCGCTCGACCAACGCAGCACCGCGCAACGTCTACCAGACGAGGGACGGCAGCTGGGTGTGCCTGTCCGCCTCGACCCAGGGCATGGCCGAGCGCGTGCTGGTCAAGATCGGCCGTCCGGAGCTGGTGGAGGATCCGCGCTTCTCGACCAACATCGAGCGCGTGCGCAACGGGGTCGAGCTCGACCGCATCATCGGCGAGTTCATCGCCGCCCGCGATCTCGACGAGAACCTGCGCTATTTCGACGAGGCCGGCGTCACCATCGGGCCCGTCTACGACATCTCCCAGATCGTGCAGGACGACTATGTGCTGGAGCGCGAGTCGCTGATCGAGATCGACGACGCGGACATGGGCACGTTGCCGACCCATCCGGTCGTGCCCCGCCTGTCGGGCACGCCGGGTGCGCTGAAGAGCGCCGCCCCGAAAATCGGCGAGCACAACGAAGCGCTGCTGAAGCCGATGCTGGGCGCGGCCGAATACGAGAAGCTCTGCGCGTCGGGCGCGATCTCGGACGGCAAGAGCCCTGGAAAGAAGACGAAGAAATGAACCGGCCCGTCCCGCCCGTCTGGCGCTCGATTCTCTACGTGCCGGGCAACGTGCCGAAGTTCATCGACAGGGCCCATGAACGCGGCGCCGATTGCATCCTGGTCGATCTCGAGGACAGCGTGCAGCCGGCCCAGAAGCCCGAAGCGCGCGCAATGCTGCCGAACACCATGAAGAAGGTGGCAAGCGGCGGCGCCGACGTCGCGGTTCGCATAAACCGCCCGCTGCGGCTTGCCCTTCCCGACATCGAGGCGGCGGTACGGCCCGGCCTCTCGGCGCTGTTCGTCACCAAGACCGAGGGCGTGCAGCACCTGCGCCTGCTCGACGAGATGGTGACCGAACTGGAGCGCGAGCGCGGCATGCCGGTGGGCAGCGTCGGCTTCGCCGCCATGATCGAACATCCGCGCGCGCTGCCCGAACTAAACGACATCGCCGAACGCGGCCCGAGGCTCATCGCGATGATGCTGGGCGGCGAGGATTTCGCGCTCGAAACCGGCTCGGTGCCAACCGACGAGACGCTCGAACTGCCCAAGCGCATGGTGGCCTTTGCCGCGCAGGCCCATGGCGTGTCGATGATCGGCATCCTCGGCACCGTCGCCGACTATTCCGACCCTGCCGCCTACGCCAGGAGCGCCGAACGGGCGCGCCGCTTCGGCTTCTCGGGTGGCACCTGCATCCATCCCGGCCTGGTCGGTGCGCTGAACGAGGCGTTCACGCCGACGGAAGACGACGTCGCCTATGCGAAGAAGCTGATCGCGGCCGACGAAAAAGCCGCGGCTGAGGGCCGCGGCTCGTTCTCGGTGGATGGCAAGATGATCGACATTCCGGTGATCGACCGCGCCCGCCGCCTCTTGGAACGGCACGGCGCGATCGAGCGGCGTCTCAAGAGGTAACTTCCTGGGGGCGCGCCCCCAGCACTCAGGGCAATCGCATATGAGGTAAAGGTCCCTCACTCCGTTCTCAGGGCGGAGACTACTCCGCCCGCCATGACACCGTTTGTTTGATCGGGCGCACTGCGCAAATCCCAACAAAATTGTCATCCCGAACGCAGTGAGGGACCTTTCACCTTCTTGGAAGCGCCAACTGCTCCGGCCTTCTAGGCCATATGCGATTGCCCTGCCCCAGCACTCAGTGCTTGTCGGCCCACACTATCCGCTTCACGGCGTACATCAGGCCCGCCATGGCCAGCAGGAACAGAATGACCCGCACGCCGGTGCGCTTGCGGTCTTCCATGTGCGGCTCGGACGCCCAGGCCAGGAATTCGACGACATCGGACGCTTCCTGGTCGGTCGTGGCCTTGGTGCCGTCGGCATAGGTCACCTTGTCGTCCGCCAGGGGCGGCGCCATGGCGATCTTGTGGCCCGGGAAGTACTTGTTGAAGTAGTCGTCTTTCTTGACGTCGAACTCCTTGATCTGCTCGGGCGTCAGCTTGTCGAACGGAACGTAACCCGTCAGCAGGCCGTGGAGGTAGTCCGGACCGTTCTCGCGCGCCTTGACCATAACGCTGAGGTCGGGCGGAGCCTTGCCGTTGTTGGCGGCCGCCGCTGCAGCCTCGTTGGGAAACGGCTTCTTGAAGCGATCGGACGGGCGGGCCGGCCGGTCGATCGGCGCACCGTCGTCGTTGAGATCGGGGACGGAGATGTCCTTGATCAGCCCCTTCACCTGGTTCTCGGTCAGGCCGAGTTCCGTGAGGTTGCGATAGGCCATGAGCGACAGCGAATGGCAGGCCGCGCAGACTTCCTGATAGACCTGATAGCCACGCTGGGCGGCGGCGCGATCGTAGGTGCCGAACGGTCCCTGGAAATGCCACTTCCTGGCGGGCGGATGCTCGGTCCCGCCAGCCGCGATGGCGACGGTAGCGGTGGCGAGGGCTGCGAGCGCGATGGCGCCAGAGACCAGTAGAGTGCGGGCGAAAGGCTTGCGCATGGCTCTTAGACCGCCTTCTTCTTGAGCACCGAGTCGGCGATGCTGGGTGGCAAGGGCAAAGGCCGTTCGATCTTGCCGAGGATCGGCAGCAGCACGAGGAAGTGCGCGAAGTAATAAAGGGTCGCCACCTGCGACAGCGGCACCCAGAAGCCTTCCGGCGGCTTGGCGCCGCAGAAGCCCAGGACGATCACGTCGACCACCAGAATCATCATGAACCACTTGTAGATCGGCCGGAACGTGCACGACCGGACCCGCGAAGTGTCGAGCCACGGCAGGATGAACAGCACCGCGATGGCGCCGAACATGGCCAGCACGCCGCCCAGCTTGTCGGGAATGGCGCGCAGGATCGCGTAGAACGGCAGGAAGTACCATTCGGGCACGATGTGGGCCGGCGTCACCATCGGGTTGGCCGGTATGTAGTTGTCGGGATGGCCCATGTAGTCGGGCGCGAAGAAGACGAACGCGGCGTAGACGATCATGAACACCATGACGCCGAAGCCGTCCTTCATCGTGTAGTACGGATGGAACGGCACGGTGTCCTGCGGACCCTTCGGGTCGATGCCGGTCGGGTTGTTCGAGCCATGGACGTGCAGCGCCACGACGTGCAGCGCCACGACTGCCACGATGACGAACGGCAGCAGGTAGTGCAGCGCGAAGAAGCGGTTGAGCGTCGGGTTGTCGACGGCAAAGCCGCCCCACAGCCAGGCGACGATCGACTCGCCGACGATCGGAAACGCCGAGAACAGGTTGGTGATGACGGTGGCGCCCCAGAAGCTCATCTGGCCCCACGGCAGCACGTAGCCCATGAAGGCCGTCGCCATCATCAGCAGGAAGATGGTCACGCCCAGCATCCACAGCAGCTCGCGCGGCGCCTTGTAGGAGCCGTAGTACATGCCGCGGAAGATGTGGATGTAGACGGCGATGAAGAAGAACGACGCGCCGTTCATGTGCAGGTCGCGGATCAGCCAGCCCTGCGGCACGTCGCGATCGATGCGCTCGACCGAGTCGAAGGCCATCAGGACGTGCGGCGTATAGTTGGTCGCGAGCACGATGCCGGTGGCGATCATGAGGACCAGCATCACGCTGGCGATCGCGCCGAAGTTCCAGAAGTAGTTGAAATTCCGCGGCGTCGGGAACGTATGATATTCCTTCTCGATATACGAGAAGATCGGCAGGCGATGATCGACCCAGGCGATCAGCTTGTTATTGAAGACCGGCGGCGTGCCGTGAGACGAGGCCATTCTGGAACTCCAGCGAGATCTGAGGCGGGCGACCTAGGTCGATCAGCCGATGCGAACGAGCGAGTCGGAAGTGAACAGGTAGTCCGGAATCACGAGGTTCTTCGGCGCCGGTCCCTTGCGGATGCGGCCCGCCGTGTCGTAGCTCGAGCCGTGGCAGGGGCAGAACCAGCCACCGTACTCGCCTTTGGGATCGCCCGGTTTGTTGCCGAGCGGCACGCAGCCCAGATGGGTGCAGACGCCGATCATGATCAGCCACTCGGGCCGGACCTTCTTGGCGGTGTCGGTGACACGCGCATTGTCGGTCTGCGGATCGGGCAGCTGAGACATCGGGACGGCCTCGGCCTCCTTGATCTCGGTCTCCGTGCGGTGACGGATGAACACCGGCTTGCCGCGCCACTTCACGGTGACCGCCTGGCCGACCTCGATCGGCGTAACGCTCACCTCGACGGTCGACAGAGCCAGCGTATCCGCGGCTGGATTGAGGTTATTGATGAAGGGCCACGCGACGGCCGCAACACCAACGGCGCCAAGAGCGCCGGTCGCAACCATGAGGAAGTCGCGCCGTGTCGGATCGCCGTGCCCGTTTGCCGGAGTGCTTGAAGCAGCCATGATTACTCTCTTCCGTCCCCCCGAGGAGATGGCGGCTATATAGCCGGGAAAGCCCCTTTTGTTTCAAGGCTCTGTTGGTCGCAGGGCCGATGCGCGGCATTTTGTGACGGCGTGCCGCAGAAGGCGCGTTCCGTGTAGCGGATGGAAGCAGGAAAATCATGCGTCTGGCCCTGTTCGAGCCCGATATTCCTCAGAATCTGGGGGCCTTCATCCGCCTGTCGGCCGGACTGGGAGTCCCCCTGGATGTCATCGAGCCCTGTGGATTCCCGGTGGACGACCGCCGAATCCGCCGCGCGGCGATGGATTATTACGACCTCGCGAGCCTCGTCCGGCACGTTTCCTGGGCTGCCTTCTGCCGTGACCGGCCGCCCGGACGACTGGTTTTGCTGACCACGACCGGCGCGGTCCGCCTGCCGGAAGCGGTTTTTCGGCCTGACGACACCCTGCTGATGGGCCGGGAGAGCGCCGGCGTACCGCAAGACGTCCATGCGGCGGCCGATCTTCGCGTCCGGATCCCCCTGCAGGCTGGGGCACGGTCGCTCAATGTCGCCCTGGCGGCAGCGATGGTATTGAGTGAGGCCCTCCGCCAGACCTCGGGATTCGAAAAGCTCACATGACCGCCAAGCCCGCCCGCACCGCCACCGGCCCCGACGGCCCCTCGCCCCTGCCCGACGAGGCGACGATCACCCGACAAAAGGAAGAGGCTGCGACCTGGTTCGCGGGTCTCCGCGACCGCATCTGCGCCGCCTTCGAAAGCCTCGAAGACGATCTGCAGGGAACGCATCGGGACCGCGCGCCCGGCCGCTTCGAGCGCAAGAGCTGGGAGCGCGACAAGGGAGAGAAGGGCGAGGACCGCGGCGGCGGCACCATGGCGCTGATGCACGGCCGCGTATTCGAGAAGGTCGGCGTCAACATCTCGACGGTGTTCGGCGAGTTCAGTCCCGAGTTCCGCAGCCAGATCCCCGGCGCCCAGGAGGACCCGCGCTTCTTCGCGGCCGGCATCTCGCTGGTGGCGCACATGCAATCGCCCAAGGTGCCGGCGGTCCACATGAACACGCGCTACATCGTGACGACGCGCAGCTGGTTCGGCGGCGGCGCCGACCTGACGCCGATGGTCCCGCACGAACCCGATACGCAAGATTTCCACGCCGCATTCCGCGCGACCTGCGACGCGCACGATCCGGCCTACCATCCGAACTTCAAGGACTGGTGCGACGAGTACTTCTTCCTGCCCCATCGGAACGAGCCGCGCGGCATCGGCGGCATCTTCTACGACTATCTCGACAGCGGCGATCATGCGCGCGACTTCGCCTTCACGCGCGACGTCGGCGAGACCTTCCTCGACATCTATCCGGCGCTGGTGCGGCGCCACATGGACGAGCCGTGGACCGAGGCCGAGCGCGCGCACCAGCTCGCGCGCCGCGGCCGCTACGTCGAATTCAACCTGCTGCACGATCGCGGCACACGCTTCGGGCTGATGACCGGCGGCAATGTCGAGGCGATCCTGATGTCTCTGCCGCCCGAGGTGCGGTGGCCCTGACAGGCCGTTGAATTGAGCGGTAGTCCTGGCGAATAAACGAAACAAACGAAATAATCGAAATAAACGAATTGAATGTCGCACCCCCTGAATCTCCCTGAATCTGGTGCCGTGATGACTCTTGACGGATCAAGGTTTCTAGCCAGTCCTTTTGAAAAACCCATTTCAAGGACGCGACGGAGCCCACCCGAGGTCTTCCGAGGGGCCGCTTCGGTCGGGACGACGGGGTGTCTTTCTACCGACTCGGCCAGTTCCACATCGGCCGGTCTTCGTCCTGGGCGATCGTCTCGCCCAGTTCCTTGGCCAGGGTGATCCGTCGCCCGCCCGCCTTCGTGAGCGCAGAGACGAGGCGTTCGGCATGGGAAACCACCATGATCTGCGATCGCTTGGCCGCGTCGGCGATGAGCCGGGCGAGCGGCGCCAGCAGGTCGGGATGCAGGCTGGTCTCGGGCTTGGCGCCCGTGACGACGGTGGGCGGCTCGATCTCCAGCCGGACATCGCGCAGCGAGCGATAGCCGGAGATGCACAGCCGCGTGACGATGCTCATCGATGCCTGGCCAGCGCCCAGCCTGCCAGCAACGGCGCCGCGAACAGCACCAGCACCAGCAGGGGATAGGGCGCACCCCACCAGATGCCGAAACGGTCGAGAAAGGCCTCGCTGCCCTCCTCGTAGGTCAGGCGCGCATAGAGAAAATCGACCAGCACCGTCGATGTCGGCCACAGCAGGGCCGCCACCAGGGCAGCCTCGAACCAGTTGCTGCCCATCGTGCGTCGCGCATGGAAGATCGCCATCATCACGACGTAGGGCATCGGCACCAGCGCCTTGTACCACTCGACCGTCCGCACCGAGAGCGTGGCTGCGATCCAGGTGTCGCCCACGAAATCGTTCAGCACGACCAGAACCGCGATCGCCAGCCAGAGCGAGAAGGTCACGCCGGGACGGATCATTGCGGCGCGCGTACCAGCCGCTCGAGTTCGGCAAGGCAGGCGGCGCGATCGGCTACGAAATCGCCGTCGATCCACCAGCGTTCGACGTCCTCGATCAACCCACCGACCTTGGGGCCCGGCTTGAGGCCGAGCTTCAGCGCATCGCCGCCGCTCACCGGCAATTCCGGCGGCGTCCACGCGCGCGCCATCGCTAGAGCGCCACGCCAGTCGCCCGGCGCCTCGGTCGCAAGCAGCAGGCGATCGCCATAGAGGCCGCCCCCCAGACCATAGATCTGCGCGCGCCACGCCTTCGCCCCGCCAGCCACGTCGATGACGGGTTCCGCCGCCAGCATGACCTCGAGCCGCAGCGCCTCCTGCGTCGACAGCCGCAGTCGCTTGCCGATCACGGCGGCATCGGCATCGGTCGACAGGATCGACGCCAGGCGCCGTATCGGATCGGGCTTGTCCTCGCGTGCGATCAACGCCCGCAGCCGCGCCGTGCCGTCGCATTCGGGCAGCCAGTGGTCGAGGATGGCGGCTTCGCGCATGGCGCCGACGGTGTCGGCCGGCGCCGGTGCCTGGAGCAGGCGCAGCAACTCCTTGCGCACGCGCTCGCCCGACAGGCCGCGCAGGCTGCCGGCATTGCGTCGGCATGCCTCGAAGGCGACTGCGTCGAACGGCGGACGTCCATACCAGGTATGGAATCGGAAGAAGCGCAGGATGCGCAGCCGGTCCTCGGCGATGCGAAGGTCGGGATCGCCGATGAAGCGCACGCGCGCCTCCAGGAGATCCGTGCGGCCGTCAAAAGGATCGTAGAGCGTACCGTCGAGATCCGCGTAGAGCGCGTTGAAGGTGAAATCGCGCCGGCTCGCATCCTCCAGCCAGTCGTCGGTGAAGGCCACGACGGCATGCCTGCCGTCCGTCTCGACGTCGCGGCGCAAGGTCGTGAGTTCGTAGGGAGCCCCGGCGATGACCGCCGTCACGGTGCCGTGCTTCAATCCGGTGGGCACCACTTTGATCCGGGCCGCCCTGAGGGCGAGCATCACGGTCTCCGGCGACTTGTCGACCGCGAGGTCGGGTTCGTTGCTGAGCGGCGCGCCGCGCACGGCGTCGCGCACCCAGCCGCCGACGAAGCGCGCCGCGATGCCGGACCCGCCCAGCACGTCGAACAGGGTCCGGATTGCCGCGTCGTTCGACCACGGCACCAGCTCGAGGCGGCCGGACGGATTCATGAAGCGAACAGTCCGCCGTAGCCCTGGTCCTGGGTAAAGAACATCACGAAGAACCCCAGAATGGCGCAGCCGAAGCCTGCGATGCCCAGCCACGTCATCGGCATGTCCTGCCACGACGGCAGGGTGCCGGCGATCCTCCGCTCCTGCTTGATCTTCACCGCCCAGGCCCAGAGGAAGAAGGCGCAGAAGGGCGCCATCACGAGGGCGAGAATGAGGAGGACGACGCGCATGGAGACTCCCGGCCTGAGTCAGGCGGTGGCGGTCAGGATGAAGTGCAGGTTCTTCAGCATACCGGCTGTGGCGCCCCAGACGTAGCGCTCGCCGTACGGCATGGCGTAGTAGCGCCGCTCGCGGCCCTGCCAGACCCTGCTGTCGATGCGGTGATTGCGTTCGTCGAGGAAATGGGCCAGCGGCACCTCGAACACGTCGGCGACCTCACGCGGATCCGCACGTATCGTGAATCCGGGTGTGACGACGCCGACGATCGGCGTGATCTGATAGCCCGTGCCCGTCCGGTACAGGTCGAGCGTCCCGACGACGTCGATGAAGTCGCGGGTCAGGCCGACTTCCTCCTCGGTTTCGCGCAGCGCCGTCGCCGTCGCGTCAATGTCCTCGACCTGCCGGCGTCCGCCGGGAAAGGCGATCTGACCGGCATGGCTCGGCATGTCCTCGGTGCGCTGAGTCAGCAGGACCGTGATTCCGGCCTCGCGTCGTATCAACGGCACCAGCACGGACGCCGGACGCCACACTTCCGGCATCGCCACCATATCGTTCAGCGAGAAGTCGCTGCCGATCGGTGGCGAAGCAACGGGCAATCCGGATGCCAAACGCCTGCTGCGCTCGGCCACCCGCCGCACAATTTCGTCAACCGTCATGCCCTTGTTCCGGCCTCATTTCTGGGCTTCCCTCAATCATATTCCCCTCGACGACAGGAGCGCCCTGGTGGCCCCCGATACATCGACTGCTACCGACGCCGACGCCCAGGCCGCCCTCGCCGACATCGAGAAGCTTGGCGGGCAACTTCGCGCAGCCCGCACCTCCATCGGCAAGGTCATTTATGGCCAGCAGGACGTGATCGATCAAACGCTGGTTGCGCTGCTGTCGGGCGGCCACCTGTTGCTGATCGGCGTCCCCGGCCTCGCCAAGACCAAGCTGGTCGACACGCTGGGCGTCGTGCTGGGCATGGATGCCAAGCGCATCCAGTTCACCCCCGACCTGATGCCGGCCGATATCCTGGGGTCGGAAGTGCTCGAAGAAGGCGACGGCGGTCGTCGCACGTTCCGGTTCCTGCAGGGCCCGGTGTTCGCCCAGCTGCTGATGGCCGACGAAATCAACCGCGCCAGCCCGCGCACCCAGTCGGCCCTGCTGCAGAGCATGCAGGAGCGGCACGTGACGGTGGCCGGCAAGCGCTACGACCTGCCCGCGCCCTTCCACGTGCTGGCGACCCAGAATCCGCTGGAGCAGGAAGGCACCTATCCGCTGCCCGAGGCGCAGCTCGATCGTTTTCTCCTGCAGATCGACGTCGGCTACCCCGACGAGGAAGCCGAACGCCAGATCATGATCGGCACCACCGGCGCCGACCAGGCGATCGCCACGCAGGCTTTGTCGGCCGGCGACCTGATCGCTGCGCAGGCGCTGGTGCGACGGCTGCCGATCGGCGAGAGCGTGGTCGACGCCATCCTGAAGCTGGTCCGCGCCGGCCGCCCCGAGCACAGCGATCTCGACATCGTGCGCCAGCGCGTCGCCTGGGGCCCCGGCCCGCGCGCCAGCCAGGCCTTCATGCTGGCCTGCCGCGCCCGCGCGATCATCCAGGGTCGCCTTGCGCCGTCGGTCGACGACGTCGTGGCGCTGGCCGGTCCGATCCTGCGTCACCGCATGGCCGTCAATTTCTCTGCCCGCGCCGAAGGCGTAACCGTCGAGTCTGTGATCGCCCAGATGTGCGCCCGCCTTGGGTGATGTTCTGGCCTAGGCATTGCACTGCGGGAATTCATGGCTGCGCCTTCAACCCTTCATCGATCGCTCGAACTCGCCGGCACGCTGCCCGCCCTGATGGTGGCCGCCGACCGCGTCGCCGCGACCGTCATCCAGGGCGTGCACGGCCGTCGCCGCGTCGGCCAGGGCGATGCCTTCTGGCAGTATCGCCCCTATCGCGACGGTGACAGCGCGAGCCAGATCGACTGGCGCCAGAGCGCGCGCAGCCGCCACCTGTTCGTGCGCGAGACCGAATGGGAGGCCGCCGCCAGCATCTGGCTGTGGCGCGATGCGTCGCCGTCGATGCAGTACGCCTCGCTGCGCAACATCGACACCAAGGCGGTGCGCGCAGAGCTGATCACGCTCGCGGTGGCCAGCCTGCTGGCCGATGCCGGCGAGCGCGTCTCCGTCCTGGGCGGCGGCATGCGTCCGATGTCCGGCCGGGTCGCCGTGCGTCGCGTCGCCGAGACCCTGTTCGACGAGAGCCGCGACACGACCCGCACACCTGCCAGCCTGCCGCCGATGGTCCCGCTGCCGGCGCATGGCACGGTCGTTCTCGTTTCCGACTGGCTCGATCCGCTCGAGAAGATCGAGGAGATCATCCGCTACTACGCCAGCGTCGGCGTGCGCGGCCATCTCGTGCAGGTCCTGGATCCCGCCGAGGAAGAGCTGCCGTTCGACGGCCATGTGAAGTTCGAGGGCCTCGAGGCCGAGGGCCACCATACGGTCCGCCGGGTCGAAGCCGTGCGCGCCGCCTATGGCGCGCGCCTCGCCGCCCAGAAGGAAGGCCTGCAGCGACTCACGCGTCCGACCAACTGGACGGTCCATCTGCATCGCACCGATCGTTCGCCGCAGACCGTGCTGCTGTCGCTGTATCTCGCCATGGCCGACCTCGGTCGGCTGAACGCGGCCTGACCTCATGCTCAGTCTCGGTGCGTTCGCGTTCGCTGCCCCCGGCCTGCTGGCCCTGCTGGTGGCCCTGCCGGCGATCTATTTCCTGCTGCGGCTGACCCCGCCACTGCCGAAGCTGGTACGCTTCCCAGCGATCCGACTGCTGGTCGGCCTCGAGCCCGCCGAGCAGACTCCGATGAAGATGCCGTGGTGGCTGCTGCTGCTGCGGTTGTTGCTGGCGACAGCGCTGATCCTGGCCGTCGCGCGGCCGCTGCTGAACCCTCAGGCCGACCTGCCGGGCCGCGGTCCTCTGCTGCTGGTGATCGACGACGGCTGGTCGAGCGCGCCGGGCTGGGCCACGCGCACGGCCCATGCCGAGCGCCTGATCCAGCGCGCCGAGCGCGCCAACCGCCCGGTCGTCCTGATCGGCACCGCGCCGGCGCCGCTCGATGCGCCCTCCGTGCGACGCGGCGCCCTGCGTCCCGACGAGGCGCGCACGCTGCTGCGCGCCTTCCGGCCCAAGCCCTGGCCGACCGATCGCGCGGCGACGGCGGCCATCATCGACCAGCTACAGATCGAAGCCGGCGCCTATGCCGTCTGGCTGAGCGACGGCCTCGAGGACGAGGGTGCGACCCGTCTGGCCGAACGCCTGCGCCGTTTCGACGGCCTGCAGGTGCTGCTGCCCGATCAGGCGACGACGCCGTTACTCCTGCTGCCGCCGGCTGCCGAGGGCCGCGACCTCAAGGTGCGGGCGCTGCGTCCCGCCGCCGACGGTCCGCGCAAGGCCGCCATCCAGGCCTCCGACGAGCAGGGCCGCGTCGTGGCCCGCATCGACCTCGACTTCGCCGCGACCGCCACCCAGGGCGAAGGCGTGCTTTCCATACCGGCCGAGCTGCGCAACCGCATGGCCCGCCTCGACATCGAGGCCCAGGGCGGCGCCGGCAGCACGATCCTGCTCGACGAGCGCCATCGCCGCCGTCCGGTCGCCATCCTCGGCGAGCGCGCCACCGCCGGCAATCAGCCGCTGCTGCAGGAGATCTACTTCCTCGAACGCGCGCTGGATCCCTATGTGAGCCTCAGCATCGGCGATCGCGAATCGGTGCTGACGCGCAACACTGCCGTGCTGCTGATCCCCGACGGCTCCGCCCCGTCGTCCAACGACCGCGAGGAAATCTCGAAGTGGATCGAGCGCGGCGGCATTGCCGTGCGCTTCGCCGGCCCCAACCTCGCCGCCGGTGCCGACACGCTCGTGCCGACAAAACTGCGCCTGGGCGACCGCGCACTGGGCGGCATCATGAGCTGGGGCCAGCCCAGCGCACTGGCCGAGTTTCCGCCCAACAGTCCCTTCCTCGGCATCCCGATTCCGAAGGACGTTCGCATCTCCCAGCAGGTGCTGGCCGAGCCGACCCCCGACCTCGCCGACAAGACCTGGGCCCGACTGGCCGACGGCACGCCCCTGGTCACGGCCGAGAAGCGCGGCCAGGGCTATCTCGTGCTGATCCACACCACCGCCAACACTGGCTGGAGCAACCTGTCCTTGTCGGGCCTGTTCGTGAACATGCTGCAGCGGCTGGTCACGCTTTCGCGCGGCGTCGCCGGCGACGGCGTCAACAAGGCGCTGAAGCCGTGGCGCACGCTCGACGGCTTCGGGCGCCTGGGCGCGCCGCCCGCCGGCATCCAGATCCTGCCGGCCGACGCCGCGGAAACGTTCCAGCCCAAGCCAGCCTCCCCGCCCGGCCTCTATGGCGACGAGAACGCCCAGGTCGCCTTCAACATCGGCGGCCGCATCGCCGCCCCCAGGCCGCTGGTGCTGCCGGGCGGCGTGGCGACCGAAAAGCTTTCCGAAGGCGGCGAGACCGACCTCTCGCGCTGGTTCCTGCTGGCCGCGCTCGTGCTGCTGCTGGCCGACCTGCTGATCTCGCTATGGCTGCGCGGTCTGCTGCCGAAGGCGGTCCGCTTTGGCCGCGCCGCACCGGCTGCGCTGCTTCTGGCCGCGCTCGTCTTCACGGTATCTCCGGACGTTCAGGCGCAGCAGCCCCCGGCGTCGCCCCAGCGTCCCGGTGCCGCGGCGACGCCGCCGGCCAGGCCCGGGCCGCCGCCGCTCACCGACGAACAGGCGCTCAAGGGCTCGCTCGACACCCGGCTCGCCTACATCGTCACCGGCGACAAGGAAGTCGACGACATCAGCAAGGCCGGTCTCGAGGGTCTGAGCGAGATTCTGCGCAGCCGCACCTCGGTCGAGCCGGCCGATCCGGTCGGCCTCGACCTCGAGCGCGACGAGCCGCGCCTCTATCCGCTGATCTACTGGCCGGTGACATCGACGCAGCCGCCTTTGTCGCCGCGGGCGCAGGCCAATCTCGACCGCTACCTGCGGACCGGCGGCATCATCTTCATCGACACCCGCGACCAGCAGATGAGCTTCGACCGTCCGGCCGGCGGCAACCCGGACCTCAAGCGCCTGCTGGCCGGGGTCGAGACGCCGCCGCTGGTCGCCATGCCGCCGGACCACGTGCTGAGCCGGGCATTCTATCTTCTGTCGGACATGCCGGGCCGTTGGCAGGGCGGAAAGCTGTGGATCGAGTCGGGCGGCGGCCGCGTCAATGACGGCGTGACGACGATCCTGATCGGCTCCAACGACTATGCCGGCGCCTGGGCCGCCGACCAGAGGGGCCGCGGCCTGATGCCGGTGTCGCCGGGCGGCGAGACGCAGCGCGAGATGTCGTACCGGTTCGGCGTGAACCTCGTGATGCATGCGCTGACCGGCAACTACAAGGATGACCAGGTTCACCTGCCGGACATCATGCAGAGGTTGAGGCGATGAACATGACATCGGCCGTCTCGGTCGCCTTCGATCCGCTGCTGCCGTGGACGGTGTTGGCCGTGCTGGGCGCGGTCGGGCTCGTGCTGGTGCTGCTCGGCCTGCGTGCCGGTGCGCGCGGCACGATCTGGCGCCTGGGCTCGCTCGTCGTCGTGCTGGCGGCGCTGGCCAATCCCTCGCTGATCGAGGAACAACGCAAGCCCATCGCCGACGTGGCGCTGGTCGTCGTCGACGACAGCGACTCGATGTCGATCGGGGAGCGACGTCCGCAGGTCCAGACCGCGCGCGAGACGCTGAAGCGCAAGCTCGGCCAGCAGGACGGGCTCGAAGTGCGCGAGGTCGTGCTGCCGCCGTCGCAGATCCAGCTCGGCAGCGAACGGCCGGGCGGCACGCGCCTGATCGACGCGATGCGCTCGGCGCTGATCGAGATTCCGCCGGAGCGGCTGGCGGGCGTCGTTCTGTTGAGCGACGGCCAGGTCCATGACGTGCCGGCCGGCGTGCCGCCGGAACTGGGCGGGGCGCCCGTGCACGCCCTGATCGCCGGCAAGAAGAACGAGCGCGACCGGCTGATCGTGCTCGAACAGTCGCCGCGCTTCGGCGTGGTCGGCCGCGAGGTGACGACGAAGTTCCGGATCGAGGATCCCGCGGGCGGCACCGCGCCGGTCACGCTGTCGGTCGGCGGCGAGGTCGTGAAGCGCATCGACGTGCCGGTCGGCCGCTCGGTCGAGCTGCCGATCACCGTCGGCAATCCCGGCGCCAACGTGGTCGAACTGGAAGTCGGCCCCGGCACCAGCGAACTCACCCTCGACAACAACCGCGCGCTCTTCACCATCAACGGCGTGCGCGACCGCTTGCGCGTCCTGCTGGTATCCGGCGAGCCCTACCAGGGCGAGCGGGCCTGGCGGAACCTGCTGAAGAGCGACCCCGCGGTCGATCTCGTGCACTTCACCATCCTGCGCACGCCGCAGAAGGACGATTTCACGCCGGTGCGCGAACTGTCGCTGATCGTCTTCCCGATGCGCGAGCTGTTCGAGCAGAAGCTGAAGGAATTCGACCTGATCATCTTCGACCGCTACGAGTCGGGGAACCTGATTACGCGCGATTACTTCCGCAACATCACCGAATACGTGAAGGGCGGCGGCGCGCTGCTGGTCTCGGTCGGTCCAGTGTTCGCGACCCAGCGCTCGCTCTATCGCACGCCGCTGGGCGCCATCCTGCCCGCCGCGCCGACCGGCGACGTGGTCGAGACCGGCTTCAAACCCAAGGTCACCGAGATCGGCCAGCGCCATCCGGTGACGGCAAACCTGCCGCAGGCCGGCGATCCCAACAAGGAGCCTGAGTGGGGCCGCTGGTTCCGGCTGATCACCTCGCGCACCGAGCGCGGCAATGCCGTGCTGGCCGGCGCCGACGAGAAGCCGCTGGTGGTCCTCGATCGTGTCGGCGAAGGCCGCGTGGCCCAGCTCCTGTCCGATCACCTGTGGCTGTGGAACCGCGGCATCGACGGCGGCGGCCCGCAGCCCGAACTGGTGCGCCGCGTCGCCCACTGGCTGATGAAGGAGCCGGACCTCGAGGAAGAGGCGCTGCGCGCCACCGCGGTCGGCGGCCGCATCGAGGTCACGCGCCGCACGCTCGCCGCCACCTTCCCGAAGGTCACCATGACCTCGCCCAGCGGCGCCACGCGTACCCTTGACCTGCGCCAGACCGCGCCGGGTCTCGGCGTCGCCGTGGTCGATGTCGACAAGCCCGGCCTGTACCGCTTCGACGATGGCACCTTGCGCACCGTGGCCGCCGTCGGCAGCCCCGACCCGCTCGAATTCTCCGACGTGCGCGCGACCGACGCGAAGCTGAAGCCGCTGGTCGACGCGACCGGCGGGGCGCTGATGTGGATTGCCGACCAGTCCGAGCCCGAGATCCGCACCGTGCGGCCCGGCCGCGCCGCCGGCGGCTCCGACTGGATCGGCCTGCGCCGCAACGAGGGCTATACGGTGGCCGGCATCAATCAGCTCCCGCTGCTCCCCGGCATCCTGGTGGCGCTGGCCTTCCTGATGGCGATCGCCAGCGCCTGGTGGCGCGAGGGAAGATAGAGTCTTGCTCTCTGTTTTAGCCAAACCACCTCACCCTGAGCGACCGTCGTGGCGGTCAAGCGTTTGCCCATGGCTTTTTGTCCCTGAGGATAGCGTTGAGGATGGTCACGAGCTTGCGCATGCAGACGACGATGGCGACCTTGGCTGGCTTTCCGGCGGCGCGCAGGCAGTGATAGGTCAAGGCCACCGGTAGCTTGCGGCGGATGGAGACGAGGATGCTCATGTGGAGCACAGCCCGTACGACGGGTCGTCCGCCCGCGATGGTGCGGCGGCCACGCACCGATTGTTTCGACACCTACAAACGCCCGAACGTCGAACTCGTGAACCTGCGCGAGGAGCCGATCGAGAGCATCACGGCCCATGCCGTCGACACGGCGTCGCGGCATTTCGAGCTCGACGCGCTGGTCTTCGCGACCGGCTTCGACGCGGTGACCGGCGCCCTGCTCGCCGTCGATATCCGCGGCCGCAAGGGCGTCACGCTCAAGGACGTGTGGTCGGAAGGGCCCGCGGCCCATCTCGGCCTGACCGTGGCAGGCTTCCCGAACCTGTTTGCGATCACCGGCCCGGGCAGCCCTTCGGTCATCGGCAACGTGATCACCAAGTGCGAGTATCATCGACTGGATTGCCGAGTGCCTGACTCACATGCGCCGGCGCCATCTCGGCACGATCGAGCCCGACCGCACCGCCCAGGCCGCCTGGGTCGCGCACGTCGCCGAGGTCGCCGACCGCACGCTCTTTCCGAAAGCCAACTCCTGGTACCTGGGCGTCAACATTCCCGGCAAGCCCCGCGTGTGTTCATGCCGTATATCGGTGAGGACTACCGCACGACCTGCAAGCGGATCGTGGCCGACGGTTACAGAGGGTTCGTGTTCGGCACGTCGGCCGGAGACGACCGCGTGACCGGCAAATGAGCCGGCTGTTCGGACCGATCCGCCAGAATGGCTATGTCGTGCGCGACATCGCGGCCGCCATGGCGCACTGGATCGACGTGCTGCGGGTCGGGCCGTGGTTCTACATCGAACGCGTGAAGACAGATTACTTCCGACATCGCGGCCACGACTCCGCCGTCGAGATGAGCATCGCGCTGGCCAACTCGGGCGACCTGCAGATCGAGCTGATCCAGCAGCGCAACGACGCGCCGTCGATGTACAAGGAGTTCATCGACAGCGGCCGCGAGGGTCTGCAGCACGTGGCCTTCTGGTCGACCGACTACCAAGCCCTGTACGACCGTGCACTGGGGCTGGGTTACAAGCTCGGCCACGAAGGCCAGATCGGCGGTGAGCGCGGCCGCTTCGCCTACTTCGATACCGGCGCTCCGGCCGATCCCCATGCCGGCACCGTCGTCGAGATCTCCGACATCAGCGGCAACAAGGGCCGTTTCTTCGACCACGTGCGGAAGTGCGCCAGCGGTTGGGACGGCACCGATCCCATCCGCCGGCCACGCTGAAGGTGGTTACCAACCGTTACCAACCAGAAACTTGATGCCTTTCCTTGTAAGGCCATTTTGGGAGGCACAAGGAGAACACCATGATCGAGCTCAGACCCTTCGAGAAATTGGGCAAGTCGGACCACGGCTGGCTCAAGGCCAACTTCCATTTCAGCTTCGCGGATTACCGCAACCAGGACCGTGTCCATTGGGGGGCCCTGCGGGTCTGGAACAACGACCGCATCGCGCCGGACACCGGCTTTCCGCCGCATCCCCACCGCGACATGGAAATCGTGACCTACGTCATCAAGGGCGCGATCACGCACAAGGACCATCTCGGCAACGAAGGCCGGACCGAGGCCGGCCAGATCCAGGTGATGAGCGCGGGCAACGGCATCCAGCATGCCGAGTACAACCGCGAGGACGAGGAGACCGAGCTGTTCCAGATCTGGATCCTGCCCAACAAGCAGGGTGTGCCGGCACGCTGGGAGACGGTGCAGTTCCCGGCCGACGGTCGCGAGGGCAGACTGGTGCCGCTGGCTTCCGGGCGCGGCGATGACGGGGCGATCCCGCTCTATGCCGACGGTTCGCTGATGGCCGGCACAGTGAAGGCGGGCCAGTCGACCCGCCAGAAACTGAGCGGCAAGCCGGCCTATCTCGTGCCCGCCAAGGGCAGGATCGAGGTCCGGGGCAGTGACGGCAAGGTCGTGACGGCGAACGCACGCGACGGCGTGGCCGTCGTCGACCAGGATGAGATCGAGATCGTAGCCCTCGAGGACGCCGAGATTGTGCTGGTCGAAACGGACAAGCTGAACTGAGGCACCTTGCATTGACGCTTCCGACCGGGCGGGCTTTGATCCCGCCCGGTTTTCTTTTGGGGGACGCGCAATGGCCTACAAGGGCTTCGATCTGACGGGCAAGGTGGCGCTGGTGACCGGCGGCAACGGCGGCATCGGCCTCGGCATGGCCGACGCGATGGCCCAGGCCGGCGCCGGCATCTGCATCTGGGGCACGCGCCAGGAGAAGAACGACGCGGCCGTCGAGCAGCTCAAGAAGCATGGCGGCAAGGTCCACGCGCAGATCGTCGACGTCGGCGACGAGAAGCAGGTCCAGGACGCCTTCGCCGAGGCGGTGAAGGTCATGGGCCATGTCGACAACTGCGTCGCCAATGCCGGCGTCTCGGGGCGCGGCAAGGGCTCCATCCTCGAGATGGATTACGCCGAATGGCGCCGCGTGCTGCAGATCAACCTCGACGGCGTTTTCTTCACGTTCCGTGCAGCCGCCAGGCACATGGTCGAGCGCGGCAAGGGCGGCTCCCTGGTCGCCATGGCCAGCACGGCGGCGATCGAAGGCGCCGCGCGCTCCAGCCACTACGGCGCCAGCAAGGGCGGCGTCACGGCGATGGTGCGCGCGCTGGCCGTCGAACTGGCGCGCTACAAGATCACGGTGAACTCAATTCTGCCGGGCTGGATCGAGACCGAGATGACGGCCAATGCCGTGGCCAACCCGAAGTTCGCGGACAATGTTCTGCCGCGCATTCCCGAGCGACGCTGGGGCACCGGTGCCGATTTCGGTCCGATCGCCGTCTACCTGGCGAGCGGCGCGACCGGCTATACGACGGGACGCGACTTCGTTATCGATGGCGGCTATACGTTGTTTTAGCCCGTCACAACTCCAGCATCAGACATTCCGGGGGAACACCCATGATCAATCGGTTCGCAGCCAGCCTGGCCGTCCTTGTCGCTTTCGGCGCCCTGCCGGCGCTCGCGCAGCAACAGCAGCCCAAGCCGGCGGCGGCCGCGGCGACCCCGAAGGCCGACGAAGACCGCTATGTCGGCTACTATTATCCCAAGCCGACGGCGACCGAGACCTACACGTCGCCGATGCAGACGATCTCCGGCGCCGAGCGCGCCCAGCGCGTGCAGTTCGCCACGGTCGTCTCGCAGGGCACGATCCAGTCGGCCTATCGCGTTCCCTACGCGGTCTTCGTCAAGGGTGAGAAGGCCGACAAGATGATCATCGTCGGTCTGCAGCCGGGCGAGATGAGCACGATCTACCGTGCACGTGCGATCCTTGCGAACATGACCACCATGTCGCGCCTGTCGCCCTTCTTCCAGGAGCGCACGATCGCCGAGGACGCGAACTTCTTCGACCTGCTGAAGCTGCTGGGATTCCAGCAAATCACCATCAGCGACGGCGACAAGTTCACCCACCAGGTGAACATCAAGTAGACCTTTACGGCCTTTTGACTCCGCGTTCATGCCACCGTCGACCGTCACAGGTCGCTGCGGGTCATGAAGCGGGCTTCCGCAAACCAGCAGAGCACGCCGAGGCGATAACCTCCGGCGTGCTTTGTCGTTCGGGGGTGCGGCGCTTGCTGCCAAACTTTCTTGTCGCAAGGCCGGATGCGGAGCAGGCTTGCCGCAATTCAAGGAGGAACAATTGGCCCGCACGCTCGAATTCTACTTCGACTATGGCAGTCCCTACAGCTATCTGGCCGACACCCAGGTCGAGGCGATCGCGCAGCGCACGGGCGCCACGCTGGAGCGCAAGCCGATGCTGCTGGGCGGCGTGTTCAAGGCAACCGGCAATCATTCGCCGGCCGAGCCGCCGCAGAAATCCACCTGGAGCGGCTTCGACATGCCGATGTGGGCCAAGCATTACGGTGTGCCGTTCGCGCGCAATCCGTTCTTTCCGGTTAACACGCTGGCGCTGATGCGCGGCGCCGCGGCCGCGCAGATCGATGGCCTGTTCGAGCGCTATCACCCGGCGGTCTTCAAGGCGATGTGGGTCGACGGCCGCAACCTGAACGACATGAAGGAAATTGCCGCCGTGCTGGCTTCGGCCGGCCTCGACCCGGCGAAAGCAGGCGCCCGCATCCAGGATCAGGACGTGAAGGACCGGCTGAAGGCCACCACCGACGAAGCGGTCGCGCGCGGCGTGTTCGGCGCGCCGACCTGCTTCGTGGACAACATGATGTTCTTCGGCAACGATCGCCTCCCCTTCGTCGAAATGGCCCTCAAGGGAGAGCTCAAATGAAAAAGATCGGTGTCCTCCTCGCCGTCGGAACGCTGTTCGCTGCGATGCCGTCCTTCGCGCAGACCGTCGGCACCTGCCCGCGCGGCGGCGGCAGCAGCCAGCCCCAGCCGGTGCGCGTCCTGTTCCCGCTCAACAGCTCGCAGGTGCCGCCGGCGGAGAAGCCGGTGATCGCCCAGGCGGTGAAGACGGCGAAGGATCGCCAGGTGTCGGCCATCTGCCTGATCGGCCACACCGACAAGCTGGGCGACAAGGCCTACAACCAGAAGCTTGCCCGCGCGCGCGCGCAGGCGGTCGCCGCCGAGATGATCCGTGACGGCTATCCGGCCAAGGACATCACCATCGTGGCCGACCCCGAGGCTTTCGGGAACATGAGCTTCGGCAGCGACAACGCCTCGGAGATCGACCGCAAGGTGACGATCTTCTACGCGCGGTAGTCTCATTGGAGCGCGCCACTCCAGTGGCGCTCTATCTTGATGAGGCCGCCACTGGAGTGGCGCACTCCGCTGACGCGTTACGACTCGGAAGTCATCTCGATCGCGACCTTGCCGACGACCTTGCGGTCGATCAGGACCTGGAAGGCGTCGGCTGCCTGTTCCATCGGGAAGCGGTGCGAAATGTGCGGGCGCATCACGCCCAACGCCGCGAGCCGCGGCAGTTCCTCGGCATAGTCGCGGCCAAGTTCGGGCGACAGACGCAGGATGGTCTCGCCGGCGCGCACGCCGAGGACCGACAGGCCCTTGATCAGGATGTGGTTGGACATCAGCTTGCTCGGCCCGCCCGAGGTGAAGCCGACGACCAGCAGGCGCGCGCCATAGGCGGCGGCCCGCACCGACTTTTCCAGCACCTCGCCGCCCACCGGATCGTAGATCACGTCGGCGCCGTGGCCGTCGGTCAGTTGCTTCACCGCAGCGACGAAGTCGCCCGTCCGGTAGTTGACGACCTCGTCCGCACCGTTCTCCCGCACCACGGCCAGGCGGCCATCGTCGCTGCCTGTCGCGATGACCCGCGCGCCGAGATGCTTGCCCAATTGAACCGCCGCCAGCCCGACGCCGCCCGAGGCGCCGTGGACCAGCAGGACCTCGCCCTTCTTCAGGGCGGCCCGATGAACCAGCGAGTGATAGGCCGTCTGCGCGGCGACGCGAAAGCCGGAGCCCTCGGCAAAGGACCAGTCAGCCGGCAGCCGCAGCAGCTGGCCACTGGCCTTCAGCTTCACATATTCGGCGAAGGCGCCGGGGCGGACGCCGAAGATCACGCGGTCGCCAGTCTTCCAGTTCGTGACATCCGCGCCGACGGCGTGGATCGTCCCTGCGCCTTCCATGCCGGGCACGAAAGGCAGTTCGGGCTTGTGCTGGTAGCCGCCGGCCACCATCAGCACGTCGGGAAAATTGACCGAGCCGGCGCCGACCCTGACGACGATGTCGCCCGACCCGGCTTCGGGGATCGGGCGCTCCTCGATATGGAGAACGGAGGGATCGCCCAGGCGATCGCAGACTATGACTCTCATGAGGGCGGCTCGCGTGAGGGGCGCGTGCAGGGAAAGCGCGCTAATCGAGCTCGAAGGCGTTCTTGTAGTCGAGCTTCAGTGCCGGATCCTGGTCTTCCTTGCGCAGCAGGCAGTTGCCGACGACCAGCACTTCGATCTCGCTGCCCATGAAGCAGCGCCACGCGTCCTCGGGCGTGCACACGATCGGCTCGCCCCGCACGTTGAACGAGGTGTTCACCACCACCGAACTGCCGGTCTTCGCCTTGAAGGACGAGATCAGGTCGTAGAACGGCTTGTTGGTTTCCTCGTGCACGGTCTGGATACGGCCCGAATAGTCGACGTGCGTGACGGCCGGAATGTCGGAGCGCGGCACGTTCAGCTTGTCGATGCCGAACAGCTTGTCTTCCTCTTCCGTCATCTTGCGGCGGCGTTCCTCGACGACCGGCGCCACCATCAGCATGTAGGGGCTGTCGGTGTGGAACTCGAAATACTTGTCGACGTCCTCGCGCAGCACCGCCGGCGCGAAAGGCCGGAACGACTCGCGGTACTTCACCTTGAGGTTCAGCGTCTTCTGCATCGAGGGCGAGCGCGCATCGCCCAGGATCGAGCGGGCGCCGAGCGAACGCGGACCGAACTCCATCCGACCCTGCATCCAGCCGACCGCCTTGTCGTCGGCCAGCGCCTGCGCGGTCTGGTCGATCATCTCCTCATGGGAGAGACGCGAGAACCTGGCGCCGACGGCGGTGAGTCGCTCGGCGATCTCGTCGTCCTTGAAGTCCGGGCCGAGATAGGAGCCGGCCATGCCGTCCATGTGGCCGTTCAGCTTGCGCGGTTGGCCGAGGAAGCCGTGATAGGCGGCATAGGCCGCACCGACCGCGCCGCCGGCATCGCCGGCCGCCGGCTGTACCCAGATCCCGTCGAAGATGTTCTCGCGCAGCAGCTTGCCGTTGGCCACGCAGTTCAGCGCCACTCCACCCGCCAGGCAGATGTTCTTGACGCCGGTTTCCTTCTTCACCGACCTGCCGAGGCGAATCACGATCTCCTCGGTGACGGCCTGGATCGACGCCGCGAGATCCATGTGATGCTGCGTCAGCTGTTCCTCGGGCTTGCGCCGCTCACCGCCGAACAGCGCGCCGAACTTGTCGTTCGTCATGCGCAGGCCGGTGCAATAGTCGAAGTAGCTCTGGTCGAGGCGGAAGGTGCCGTCTTCCTTGAGGTCGACGATCTTGTCGAGGATCAGGTTCTTGAACTTGGGCTCGCCGTAGGGCGCCAGGCCCATCACCTTGTACTCGCCCGAGTTGACCTTGAAGCCGGTGTAATAGGTGAACGCCGAATAGAGCAGGCCGATCGAGTGCGGGAAGTGGATCTCGCGCAGCATCTCGAGCTTGTTGCCGCTTCCCATGGCGAGCGACGTCGTCGCCCACTCGCCGACGCCGTCCATGCACAGGACTGCGGCTTCTTCATACGGTGAAGGGAAAAAGGCCGAGGCGGCGTGGCTCTGGTGATGCTCGCCGAACAGCAGGCGCTTCTGCCAGTCGAAGTCGGGCTCCCACTTCTTCATCTCGTCGCGCAGCAGGATCTTCTGGAAAAGCTTTTCCTTCAGCCACAGCGGCATGGCCATGCGGAACGAATTGAAGCCGCGCGGCGCGTAGGCGAGGTAGGTCTCGAGCAACCGCTCGAACTTCAGGAACGGCTTGTCGTAGAAGGCGACATAGTCGACGTCCGCCAGCTTGATGCCGGCGCGGTCCAGACAGAACTGGACCGCGTTCTGCGGGAAACCCGCATCGTGCTTCTTGCGGGTGAAGCGCTCTTCCTGCGCAGCACTCACGAGATGGCCGTCCTCGATGAGCGCGGCTGCGCTGTCGTGATAGAAAGCCGAGACGCCGAGCACCCGCATGGGTCTGTCCTGTGCGACTAGAACAGCGTGTAGATGAAGGGCGCGATCGCCGAACCCTTGGTCAGCACGATCAGGCCGCCGAAAATCACCATCATGATCAGGATCGGCAGCAGCCAGAACTTCTTGCGCTCGCGCATGAAGGCCCAGAGTTCGACGATAATGGAGCCCATTGCTCGGTCCTTTTCCTCGAGATCAGAACTGGTTGCGCATGGATTGCGGCGGCGGACCCGGCGGGCTGCGATCGATCCAGTAGCTCTTGGCGTTGGGATCGAGCTTCAGCCTCAGGAAGTCCTTGCCGAAGGCGCGCATCGCCAGGCCGATCGGCATGATGGTGATGAAGAACAGCAGGCCGAGAATCAGCGGATTCATCACCTTGTAGAGAAGCAGGCCGAATTTCAGCCACAGCCGGTTGAGGGGTCCAAGGAGCTTCGGGTAGATCAGCGCGACCAGCAGGAACGCCGCCGCGAGCGGCAGCATCCACCGCCAGGCGGCGCCGTGTTCGAAGCCGTGGTTCAACAGGTTGATCGCGCTCAGGATTCCAAAGAGTCCCGCGAAAACGAACCCGAAACCGCGATCGGTGCCCGCCTTGACGTGCTCCTCGCGGGAAAAGTCCTCATGAAGCTGGCTGGTCGCCATTTACCGAGCGTTTGTAAATTGAATGGGGCTCTTAACTCTCTGATCCCAAACGCCAAGTCAATCGGCGACCAGCAGGATGTGGCTATTCCGCCGCAACCGAGGCGAAACGATGCGCCAGGAGCGCCGTCAGGGTCATGCGCCAGACCGCGGCGGCCCGCTCGAAGCTCAGATTGTCCCGGCGACGGAGTACGATCCAGGCATCCAGGGAGAGAGCCGCGCCGATGGCGTCCGCCAACTCCTCGCGGGCCTGCTCGCCCAAATTGGCGAATTCCGGCGCAAAAGCCTCGAAAGTGGACTCGCGCAACTCCAGCTTGAAAGCCTGCCCGCGCTCGAGCAGGGCCGGATTGTCGACGAACTTGCCAGCCGCAACCCGCAGCGGGACGATCTTGTCGAAAACTTCGGCCAGGCTCTGGACCACCGAAGCGACCCGATCCGCCAGCGGTCGGGTATTGAGGGTCGGCGGCGGAACCACGATGTCCTGCCGGACGGCATCGATCACGGTCACGAAAAGTGACTCAACGTCGCCGAAATGCTGGAAGACCGAGCGGACGGACACATCGGCCCGGCGGGCGACGGCGACAACGGTCGGCGCCGTGCTGGTCTCGGTGATCATGGCTTTGGCAGCCTCGATGATCTTGCGACGGGTCTCCGCGGCCCGACGGTTACGCCCATCGGGACGAGCCGTACCGTTCGCGTCCGCTGCCGCCACTACCGCCACTGCGTTGCCGCGCGGCATCACCGCTGCTTCGCTCATGTGTAATTTCCCAATCCAATGTTCAGGCTGTATTGGTCATCGCTCGACCCGTCGCCTATGGAGGCCGTGAGATAAGGGTCGACTGAGGCAGCAACAAGGTAAAGACCGTCGCACCACCATGAATACGAGCCATGCAAAAACCCCGCTCGCGGTACTCTGGGACTTCGGCGGCGTGATCCTGTCCAGCCCCTTCGAAGCCTTCAATCGCTACGAGGCAGAGGCAGGTCTTCCCAAAGATTTCCTGCGGGCCCTGAATGCGCGCAATCCAGACACCAATGCCTGGGCCAAAATGGAACGAAACGAAGTCTCACTCGCCGGCTTCGTAACCCTGTTCGAGGAGGAAGCGCGCCTCCATGGCCAGGAAATCGAGGGCTGGAAGATTCTGCAGGCACTGAGCGGCGACATTCGGCCGCAGATGGTCGAAGCGCTGCGGCGCTGCAAAGCAGCCTTCCGGGTAGCCTGTATCACCAACAATATGAAGGCGGGCGAAGGGCCAGGCATGGCGCGCAGTCCGGAAAAAGCCCAAGCCGTGGCCGAAATCCTGTCTCTTTTCGAGCATGTCCTGGAATCGAGCAAAATCGGCCTGCGCAAACCCGACCCCCGCATCTACCAGCATGCCTGCGATCTGCTCGGTGTCCCGCCGGACCGCTGCATTTATCTCGACGATCTCGGCATCAACCTGAAGCCGGCACGCGCGCTGGGCATGCGCACCATCAAGGTCGTCGATCCCGACGTCGCGATCGACGAATTGCAGGCGATGGTGGGAATCCCGCTGCGAGGCTGATGCCGTGAAGCGCACCGCCTCTCCGATCACGGCGAAATACCTGCAGAACGCCGCCGTGTTCTATCTCGAGCGGTATGCCAGTTCGGCCGAGGGGTTGCGTCGCGTGCTGCGTCGCCGAGTATCCAAGGCCCGCATGCTCGAGGCCCCCGTGATGGACAATGTCGACGAGGCCATCGAAGCCGTCGTCCAGAAATTCGTGGCGGCCGGCCTGCTCGACGACAAGGCTTTCGCCCAGACCAAGGCGCGCGCCCTGCACCGTCGCGGCGTCTCCGGCCGGCTCACGCGCCAGCGCCTGCAGGTGGCCGGCGTGGGTCGCGACGACGTCGACACGGCATTGGCCGCCCTCGACGACGAACTCGGCACCGATCCCGCGAAGCGCGAAGTCCAGGCGGCTTTGGCCTTCGCCCGCCGCCGCCGCCTCGGTCCCTTCCGCTTGAAAGACCGCGACACCAACAAGGCACGCGACCTGGCCTCGATGGCGCGCGCCGGCTTTGCCTTCGCGCTTGCCCGCAGGGTCATCGAAGCGACCGACCCCGACACTCTGGACGAAGCCTGAACCGCTCGCCATGGTTCAGCCAACGAGGCCCTCATGACCGTCACGATCTGGCACAACCCACGCTGCGGCAAGTCGCGGCAGACTCTCGAGTTGGTGAGAAGCGAGGGCGTGGAACCCAAGGTGCGCGAATATCTCAAGGAGCCGCCCAGCAAGGCGGAGGTCGAGAAGCTCATCGCGCTGTTGGGCGGCGATCCACGCGAGCTGATCCGCGACGGCGAGGCGGAATTCAAGGCGCTGAAGCTCAAGAAGGCGGACCTCACCGCGGCCGACATCGCGGATGCGATCGCCAGGCACCCCATCCTGCTGCAACGTCCGATCGTCGTGAAAGGGGCGCACGCCGCGATCGGCCGGCCGCCCGAAGCGGTCCTGCCGCTGCTGAAATGACGTCATGACCGGACGGCTTCGCCTGTGGTCGGGCTACGTCCTCTTTTTCTACGTCGTCACCCATCTCCTCAATCATTCGCTGGGGCTGATCTCGCTGCGCGTCCTGGAAGCGGGGCGGGTATGGTTTGCGTTCGTGTGGAGCAATCCCGCCGGCCAGATCGTGCTCTACGGCGCGCTGTTCGGGCACTTCTTCCTCGCATTGTGGTCGCTCTACCGGCGGCGTGCGCTGAAACTGTCGCGCTGGGAATGGATGCAATGGATCCTCGGCGTGGCGGTCGTTCCGCTGGGCGTGATCCATGTCGTCGGCACGCGCCTCGCGGAGACGCTGTACGACGTTCACTCCGGCTATCCCTGGGTGCTGGGCTCGCTCTACGCCAGTGGCTGGCCGGGCATCCTCCGGCAGTTCTCGCTGCCGCTCGTCGTCTGGACGCATGGCTGCATCGGCCTGCACTTCGCGCTGCGCCTCAAGCCCTGGTACCGCGACTGGTTGCCCTATCTGTATGGCCTGGCGTTGCTGCTGCCGGCCGCCAGTCTCGCGGGCACGGCCGTCGCGCTGCGCGACGTTGCCGACCTGGCGCAGCGCCCGGGCTTTCTGCAGATGCTGTTCGAGCGCGCGAATGCCCCCACGTCCGGCCAGATCGCCAACCTCTACATGATGTCGTCCGCGCTGGAGTACGGCGCCCTCGCGCTGCTGGTTGCCGTGTTCGCCGCGCGGCCGCTGCGCGACCTCTGGGAGCGACGCGCCGGCGTGGTTCGCCTCGATTATGGAGAGCGGCGCAGCGTGTCGCTGCCCACCGGGCTCACGGTCCTCGAGATGAGTCGCCTCGCCGGCATTCCCCATGCCTCGGTGTGCGGAGGGCGCGGGCGCTGTTCGACCTGCCGCGTCCGCATTACCGGGGAGGATCGCCACAGATTGCCGCCGGCCTCGCCCGAGGAGGCGAAGGTCCTGGCCCGCGTCGGCGCTCCCGCGAACGTCCGCCTCGCCTGCCAGCTTCACCCGCCGCCGGGACACTACCGGGTGACGCCGCTGCTGCCCGCCGCCGCCGGCCCGGTCGAGGCCTATCGCCGCCAGCCGCTGGCTCACGGCGGCGAGCGCTATATCGCCGTGCTGTTCGCCGATATCCGCGGCTTCACGACAATTTCGGAAGGCAAGCTTCCCTACGATGTCGTGTTCCTGCTCAATCGCTACTTTCGCGCCACCGGACAGGCCGTCGAAGCAGCAGGCGGGCGTCTCGACAAATTCATCGGCGATGGCGTGATGGCGATCTTCGGCCTCAACCAGGAGCCGCAGGTCGCGTGCCGGCAGGCGCTCGATGCGGCGCGGCGCATGGCGCTCGCCCTCGACGATCTCAACGAAGCCATGTCCGGGGACCTCGACCTGCCCCTGCGCATCGGCATCGGCATTCACGCCGGCCCGGCGATCGTGGGTGAGATGGGCTATGCGCGCGCCGCCCAGATCACCGCGATCGGCGACACGGTGAACACGGCGAGCCGGCTCGAATCGCTCACCAAGGAGTTCAGTGTCGAGCTGGTGGTGTCGCAGGAGCTGCTCGACCGCGCAGGCGTCGATCTCGGCGAAACCCCGCACCATGAGGTCGAGATTCGTGGCCGACAGGGCCGGCTCTCCGTTCGCGCCGTCGCAAAGGCGGCCGATCTCACGGCAATGTCATAAGATTTTCGTTGTCCGGCGGGCGGGCTGGGCCAGAATCCCCCACCTTCAGGAGATATCCCATGCGCTCCCTTTTCCTTGCTGCCGCGATGACTGTCATGGCCGTTGGCCTGTCCCTGCCCGCCCAGGGCGCGGGCGGCGGGTCCACGGAGTCGAGCCCGGCCAAGCCGGTCGATGCCAACTTCACGCGCGCCAAGGCGATGATCGAGGCCCGCGACTACAAGGGCGCCCTGCCCCTGCTGCAGCAGGTCGTGGCCAAGGATCCGAAGAGCGCCGACGCCTACAACCTGATGGGCTTCGCCACGCGCAAGTCGGGCGATCCCAACGGCTCGCTGCAATACTACCAGCAGGCGCTGGCCATCGATTCCCGCCACATCGGCGCATACGAATATCTCGGCGAGGCCTACCTGATGCTGGGCCGCCTGCCGGAAGCCGAACAGCAGCTCGCGCGATTGGACTCGCTTTGCACCTTCGGGTGCGCCGAGTACCGCCAGCTCAAGGCTGCCGTCGCCGACTACAAGGCGGGCAAGCGGCCGGCCACCAACTAGCCCCGAGGGCCAGCCCGACAGAATAGTGTCGGCGCTCACCAGCGAAATTCAGCTCGGCGAAAGGCCCAACGGGCTTTTGCGCCGGCGGCTTCGCCCGCTATGCTGCGGCGGATAAACGACCGTTCACGCCGCCGCATCGGAGGGCCTTCCGCGATGAGCACCGCCGTCACCCCAGTTCCGCTTGTTTTCGGCGACTACGCCCTCGAGGATCGCTACCGCCTCGGCAAGGGCCGCGTCTACATGACCGGTATCCAGGCGCTGGTGCGCCTGCCGATGATGCAGCGCCAGCGCGACCTCGCGGCCGGCCTCAACACCGGCGGCTTCATCTCCGGCTATCGCGGTTCGCCGCTCGGCATGTACGACAACGCGCTGTGGGGCGCGAAGCGTTACCTCAAAGAGAACAACATCCACTTCCAGCCCGGCCTCAACGAGGACCTCGCGGCGACGTCGGTGTGGGGCAGCCAGCAGACCAACCTGTTCCCCGGCGCCACCGTCGATGGCGTCTTCTCGATCTGGTACGGCAAGGGCCCTGGCGTCGACCGCTCGATGGACGTGCTCAAGCACGCCAATGCAGCGGGTACCTCACCGCATGGCGGCGTGATCGCGCTGGCCGGTGACGACCATGGCTGCCAGTCCTCGACCCTGCCGCACCAGAGCGAGCAGGTCTTTGCCGCGGCCATGATCCCGGTCGTCAACCCGGCGACTGTCCAGGAATATCTCGACTTCGGCATCCTGGGCTTCGCCCTGTCGCGCTACTCGGGCTGCTGGGTCGGCTTCAAGGCGATCTCCGAGACGGTCGAGAGCGGCGCCTCGGTATGGGTCGATCCCGAACGCATCCAGATCGTGATGCCGACCGACTTCCAGTTGCCGCCGGGCGGGCTGGGCATCCGCAATCCCGATCCGCCGCTCGAGGCCGAGAAGCGCCTGCACGGGCCGAAGATGGAAGCGGTGCTCGCCTTCGTGCGCGCCAACGGCTTCGACCGCACCGTGATCGAACCGACCCAGTCGGGCACCAGGGCCCGCATCGGAATCATGACGACGGGCAAGGCCTATCTCGACACGCGCCAGGCGCTCGAGGATCTCGGCATCGACGACGCGCGCGCCCAGGCTCTCGGCATCCGCCTCTACAAGGTGGGCGTCACCTGGCCGCTCGAACCCGAAGGTGCGCGCCGCTTCGCCGAAGGACTGCAGGAAGTCATCGTCGTCGAGGAGAAGCGTTCGAACCTCGAGGACCAGCTTCTGCGCATCCTCTATCACCTGCCGGCCGACCGCCGGCCCGTCGTGATCGGCAAGGCCGACGAGAGCGGCCGCATCATCCTGCCGAGCGAAGGCGAACTCACGCCGACCGGCGTCGCCATGGTGATCGCCGGCCGTCTCATGAAGCACGAGGGCGAATCGCCCGAGCTGCGCCAGCGTCTCGCCCGCCTCGAAGGGAAGGAGAAGCTGCTGTCGGCGCCGCCGCCCAAGGTCGCGCGCACGCCGTTCTTCTGTTCGGGTTGCCCGCACAACACCTCGACCAAGGTGCCCGAAGGCAGCCGCGCCATGGCCGGCATCGGTTGCCACGGCATGGCGATCTGGATGCCCGAGCGCCGCACCTCGCTGATCTCCCACATGGGCGGCGAGGGTGTGGGCTGGGTCGGCCAGGCGCCATTCCATTCCGACAAGCACATCTTCCAGAATCTGGGCGACGGCACCTATTACCATTCCGGCCTGATGGCGATCCGCCAGTCGGCCGCCGCCGGCGTCAACATCACCTACAAGATCCTGTTCAACGACGCGGTCGCGATGACCGGCGGCCAGCCGCATGACGGCCCGCTTTCGGTTCCCGAGATCACCCGGCAGGTCGAGGCGGAGGGTGCCAAGAAGGTGATCGTCGTGACCGACGAGCCGGACAAGTACCCGATGAACGCCGGCTTCGCGCACGGCGTCACGATCCGCCACCGCGACGAGCTCGATGCCGTGCAGCGTGAGCTGCGCGAGATCCCGGGCCTCACCGTCCTCGTCTACGACCAGACCTGCGCCGCCGAGAAGCGTCGTCGCCGCAAGCGCGGCACCTTCCCCGACCCGGCCAAGCGCGTCTTCATCAACGACGCGGTGTGCGAAGGCTGCGGCGATTGCTCCGAGAAGAGCAACTGCGTGTCGGTGAAGCCGCTCGAGACCGAACTCGGCCGCAAGCGCCAGATCGACCAGAGCAATTGCAACAAGGACTTCTCCTGCATCAACGGCTTCTGCCCGAGCTTCGTGTCGGTGCATGGCGGCGCTCCCGCCAAGGCCCGCCCCCGCAAGCTCGAAGTCGTGGCCGACGATCCCTTCGCCTCGCTGCCGATGCCGACGATGCGGCCGCTCAGCGAGCCCTACGGCATCCTGGTGACCGGCATCGGCGGCACCGGCGTCATCACCGTCGGCGCGCTGATCGGCATGGCGGCCCACCTCGAAGGCAAGGGCTGTACGGTGCTCGACTTCACCGGGCTGGCGCAGAAGAACGGCGCGGTGATGAGCCATGTCCGCCTCGCGCCCAGGCCCGAGGATCTCCACGCCGTGCGCATCGCCGCCGGCGGCGCAAACCTGGTGCTGGGTTGCGACATGGTCGTGGCCGCCGCGCCGGCCGCCCTGTCGCGCATCGAGCAGGGCATCACCAAGGCCGTGATCAACGGCCACGTCCAGCCGGTCGCCGCCTTCGTCATGAACGGCGACATGGATCTCGGCGCCGAGTCGATGATGAAAGCGATCCGCGACGCCGCCGGCGACGAGGCGACCTCGTTCATCGACGGCACGGGCCTGGCCACGGCGATCCTGGGCGATTCGATCGCGACCAACCTGTTCATGCTGGGCCACGCCTGGCAGAAAGGGCTGATCCCGCTCTCGCTCGACGCGCTGATGCGCGCCATCGAGCTGAACGGCGTCGCCGTCGAGAGCAGCAAGCGTACCTTCGACTGGGGACGCCTCGCCGCGCACAATCTCGCCGCCGTGCAGACGGCCGCGAAGCCTGCGCTGCGGATCGAAAAGCCGGTGGCGCGGACGTTGCCGGAGATCGTCTCCAAGCGGGTCGAACTGCTCACCGCCTACCAGGACACGGCCTACGCCGAGCGCTACCGCGCATTCGTCGACCACGTCGCCAAGGTGGAGAAGGAAAAGGCACCTGGCCGCCGTGGCCTCGCCGAAGCAGTCGCCAAGTCGCTCTACAAGCTGATGGCCTACAAGGACGAATACGAGGTCGCCCGCCTCTACAGCGATGGCGAGTTCCACAAGAAGCTGAGCCAGCAGTTCGAGGGCGACTATAAGGTCACCTACCACCTCGCGCCGCCGCTGTTCGCCGATCGCGATCCGACCACGGGCGAGCTGAAGAAGAGCGAATTCGGCGGCTGGGTGATGCCGGCGTTCCGCTTCCTCGCGTCGCTGAAGCGTCTGCGCGGCGGCAGGTTCGACATCTTCGGTTACAGCGGGGAGCGGCGCATGGAGCGCCGGCTGATCGGCGACTACGAAGCGACGGTCGAGACCCTGATGGCCACGCTCAGCCAGGAAAACCATGCCGTTGCGGTGCAGATCGCTGCGATACCCGAGAGCATGCGTGGCTTCGGTCACATCAAGGAGAAAAACGTGAAGGTCGCGAAGGAGCGCGAAGCGTCCCTGCTCGCCGCCTACAAGAGCCCCGCCACCCAGTCGATCGCCGCCGAGTAGGCGCTCGACGCGAGGACGGGACGCCCGCGCCCCCTATGAGGGGTTGGGGGAGGAACGCGGACGTCCCGGGTACGCACGTCGTCCGCGAAGGGAGGCAGGCGGTCGACGTATCGCCCCTATAGGCCCGCCCGCCTGGGGAAGTTAACTACAATCGGGACGCGAAAACGCACATCTCATGCACCGCAGTGCATGCAGATCATCTCGCCCGGAGCTCAGGCGCGTCCAGTCTGCGGAGAGAAGGAGGCGAGGTCGAACTTGCCCCCGGGCCCGCGGCCCAGCCGGTCGAGCGCACGCTGCCACTTGGCGGCGAGATCGGCGTCGAACACCAGTTCGGCATCGCCATCGACCACCAGCCAGGCATTGTCCTGCATTTCGCGGTCGAGCTGGCCGGGCGCCCAGCCCGAATGACCCAGGGCCAGCCAGGCATTCTTCGGTCCGGTGCCGACCGCCATGTCCTTCAGGATCTCCAGGGAGGCGGTGAGCGCCAGGCCGCCGTCGATCAGCAAGGTCTCGTCGCGCTTGTAGTCGGCCGAGTGCAGCACGAGGCCGCGCGAGGTCTCGACCGGCCCGCCGAACAGGACCGGCCAGTCCGCGGCCGTCTTGGGCACCTCGATCCCGAGCTGCTTGTAGACGTGGCCGAGCGGCAGGTCGTCGACCTTGTTGTTCACGATGATTCCCAGCGCACCATCGCCATCGTGCTTGCAGATGAGGACGACGCTCTTCTGGAAGCGCTCGTCCGGCATGGACGGCGCTGCGACCAGGAAGCGGCCGACCAATGTGGCTGCAGGAGAGCTGGACCCGGGCATGCGTTATGATCTCCCATATCCATGGGGATTGTCCGGTCAAAGATCAAGAGACCGTGGCCCCGACGGGCCTTCCATGGACAAAAACCCAACCCCGGCCTAGGGTCCGCCGGTTCGCAAAGGCCGCGGTTGGCGGCGTATATTAAGGAGCTAATAATGGCGAAAGTCGGCGACAAGGTCCCCAGCGCCACGCTGCGCACCATGGGTCCCGAAGGCCCCAAGGCCGTGACCACCGAAGAGCTTTTCGCACCGGGCAAGAAGGTCGTGGCCTTCGCCCTGCCGGGCGCGTTCACCCCGACCTGCTCGGCCAAGCACGTGCCGGGCTTCGTCACCGAGTTCGACAAGCTGAAGGCCAAGGGCATCGACGCGATCGCCTGCATCTCGGTCAACGACGCGTTCGTGATGGGCGCCTGGGGCAAGGACCAGAAGGCCGAAGACAAGGTGATGATGCTGGGCGATGGCAACGGCGAGTTCACTCAGGCGATGGGCCTGACGATGGACGGCTCGAAGTTCGGCCTCGGCACGCGCAGCCAGCGCTACGCCATGGTCGTCGAAGACGGCGTCATCAAGCACCTGTTCGTCGAGAAGCCGGGCGCCTTCGAGGTTTCCTCGGCCGAGTACGTGCTGAAGAATCTCTAGCGCCTCGCTTCCCGCGCGGCCAAGATCGACGGCGGAGCGCAGGCTCCGCCGTTTTCTTTGGGGGCTCATGAACCCGACAGATCCGCAGCTCTTCAACGGCCTGTTCCAGGTCAACGGCGCCACGCGCCTCTACGGCACGATCGGCGATCCCATCCGCCAGTTGCGCATGACCGGCGTGATGGCGCAGGTCTTCGCCGCCACCGGCGTCAATGCCGTCTGGCTGCCGTTCGAGGGCGGCCCCGACCTTCTGCCGCTGATGCTCGACGCGCTCGTCAAGATGCGCAACCTCGGCGGCTTCACCGTCACCATCCCGCACAAGACCGCCATGCTCGACCTGCTGGGCCGCGCCACGCCACGGGCGCTGGCGGCCGGCAGCGTCAATGTGGTGCGGCGGGACCCAGACGGCGTGCTGGCCGGCGACAATGTCGACGGCATGGGTTTCGTGCGCGGGCTCGAGGCGCAGGGCCATCGCGTGAAGGGCGCCAGCGTCTGGGTGGTCGGCCTCGGCGGCGCCGGCGGCGCCATCGCCGCGGCGCTCTGCGAGGCCGGTGTCGGCCGCCTGCTGGTCACCGAGATTCAGGAAGCGCGCGCCGGCAAGGCGATCGACCGGCTGCTGGACCACTATCCCGACGTGCCGGTCGCCGAGGTCCGGACGCCCCCCAAGGGCATCCACATCGCGATCAACGCGACAGCTCTCGGTCTGCGTTCCGACGACCCGCAACCGTTCGATCCGATGACGCTCGATCCCGACGTCGTCGTGGCCGACGTGATCATGAGCCCGGTCGAAACGCCGCTGCTGATGCGGGCCCGCACCCATGGGCGGCGCATCCATCACGGCCGCCACATGCTCGACCACCAGGTGCCGCTCTACCTCGACTGGTTCGGCATCGACACCAGGGGCATCGACATCATCAGGCTGGTGCGCTCGATTGGCTGAGAGTCTGACGGCGCGCCGCTGAGCCGAGAACACACGGCAACTTTCGCGTGCAGTCGCTCCGGGCGGGACATCCACATGAGACTCCGCCGCTTCGCGACCCTACACTGAATGTCCTGACTGCGCTCGGCACCCTCAGAGAGGGGCATGATGGCTCATACAATCCGATTCAACAGAGACCTCGGTGTGATCGTGCTGCGCGCCAAGCAGAGCATGGATGTCGACGAACTCGAACAGTCGTTCGACGAACTCGTGAACCTGCCCGGATTCAAGGAGGGTCTGAGCCTCATCTTCGACTTCAGGGGAAGCACGACGCCTCTCACCTCCCCCGACCTGCGGCGGCTGGCCATTTACGCGGAACGTACCGACGCGCAATGGGACAATACCAAATGGTCGTTCCTCGCCTCCTCCGACGTGACCTTCGGGCTCAGTCGCATGTTCATGGCGCTGACGGCCAAACACCAGATCGAAACACACGTCTTTCGCACGCTCGTCGAGGCCAACGACTGGCTGGGCCTCGGCATGGATATCGACAAAATCCTGGCGCGAACGCCCGACTGATCGCCGGCGTGAAAACAGGACCTCAGACCGTGGCTGAATCGAGGGCCTCGCGGACATGCCGTGCGAGGTCCTGCTTACGGAATGGCTTGGTCAGCAGGGTGGATTCCACGGCGTCTTCGGAAAAGCCCGACATGAAGGCAACGGCGGTTCCGGGCCAGCGGCGCACCACCTCTTCGGCCAGCGCCTTTCCGTCCAATGTGCCAGGCATCACGACGTCCGTGAGCAGAAGCGCATAGGGGGAATCGGCGGCTTCGCAGGCGGCCAGGCCGGCCGCGCCATCGGCCGCCTCCGCCACGTCATATCCCAGGCTCCTGAGTTGTTGGGCGACCTGACTGCGGACCTGCGGCTCATCCTCGACCACCAGAATCCGCTCGTCTCCTCTCGGCATCGCAACAGTGGGGTGAGTCACTCCCGCTTCCACCTTCTGATTGCTGCGAGGGAGGTAGAGGTAGACGGTAGTGCCCCGCCCAACCTCGCTCTCGATCCTGATGGCACCGTCGGACTGCTTGATGAAGCCATAGACCATGCTGAGACCGAGGCCGCTTCCCTTGCCGACGTCCTTGGTGGTGAAGAACGGCTCGAACACCTTGGCCAGTACATCGGGCGGCATGCCGCTGCCGGTGTCCGTGACGCTCAGCCTCACATAGTCGCCGGCTTCAATGTCGGCGCTTTCCGGCACGGTCCCGGCTTCGTAGCCGATGTTCTTGGAGTGGATAACCAGCCTGCCGCCAGCAGGGGTTGCATCGCGCGCGTTTACGCAGAGATTTATCAGGGCGGTCTCGAGCTGGGCACGGTCGATATTGACTATCCATAGATCGACGGCGAGGTCGACAACGAGTTCGATTTGGCCGCCCAGGGTACGGCGCAGCAACTTGCCCGTCATGGCGACCAGGTCGTTGAGATCGGTCGCCTTGGGATTGAGGGCCTGTTTGCGGGAGAACGCCAGCAACTGGCTCGTCAACTCGGAGGCCCTGAGCACCGCCTTGGCGATTTGCTCCAGACGCGCTTTCACCCGGGGATCCAGCCCCTCTTCCTCCTGCACCTCGTCGGCGTTGGCGAGGATCACCGTCAGGAGATTATTGAAGTCGTGGGCGACACCACCGGTGAGCTGGCCGACGACCTCCATTTTCTGCGCCTGACGAAGTTGCTCTTCCGCGGCCTCACGCGCCTGCTCTGTCCGAAGGCGCTCGCCTATATCGGTGACAATCGTCAGAACGGCGGCCCTATGCTGGTACTCGATCAGGCGTATCGCCATCTCGACCGGCATCAGAGTTCCATCGCGCCGGCGGTGCCGCACGTTTGGCACGACACTCGTAACGTCCGCCGAGAAATCCTCGCGGCGGCGCCTCATCGCCGGCCGATCCTCGGCGACGTAGAAGTCTTCGGCCGTCAGGGCAAGCAATTCATCCCGCGACCCGCCGTAAAGCTTCACGGCCGCATCGTTCGCCGCCAGCACGCGAAGCGTCTCGCGGTCCGTGACCAGCGCGGCATAGGGGGCGGCTTCGAACAAGGTACGGTAGCGCTCTTGCGATTCGCGAAGCTCTTCCTCCGCGACCTGACGCTCCTGCTCCGCCCTGATCTGGCCGGTGACGTTCTGTGTCATGACGAGGGTCGCGGGGACGTTGCCAAACTTGATCGGTCGCGCTCTCAGCTCGACGTCCATGATCGTCCCGTTCTTCCGGCGGTGTCGCTGCCCCCTGATGACGCGACCGCGGTCCGAGCGACCGGCTTCACGGATGGCTGCTTCTTCCAGAACATTGCCCGGAGCGTAGAAGTCACTGGCTGACATCCGAAGCGCTTCCTCCCTCGACCAGCCGTATTCCTCCAGAGCGGCATCGTTCACGGCGAGCAGATCGCGTGATGCGCGGTCGAGAACGGCCATGGGGTAGGAGTTCGCGTCGAACAGCATCAGATAGCGATCCTGCTCGGCGCGGCGCGCATTCCATTCGGCGACCAGCCAGATACCAAGCCCGTACAGCGTCGCCAGCGAAATTGCCCATCCGGCGACGGCGAGGCGGGCGATGTGGCGCCAGGGTTTGAGTGCCTGATCCGCAGTCTGTGTCACGGTGATGATGAAGGTGGGAAAGGCAGCAAGGCGACGGTAGGCGACCAGACGATACTCGCCGTCGACGCGACTCGCGATTTCGAAGCTCCCCTGCATGCCTCCCGCGTTCGTCCGCCGCATGAGTTCCGGGCTGAAGGTCGTGCTGCCCATGGCCTGCTCGGCGAAAGGGCTGCGCATGATCATTGCACCGTCGATCCGCCACAGCGCAGTGGACTGCCCCTTGATCGTATTCTCCACCGTCCAGACCCGGTCGAAGAACAGCGGATTCACCGAAGCAACGATGACGCCAGCGAATTCTCCTGTGGACAGTCGCACGCTGCGTGTGGCGGGGAGCAGCAATTCCCCGGTCGTCCGGGCACGGAGCGGCGTCCCGATCTGGAACTGCGTCTCGGGACGATTGCGGCTGTCGACAAAGTAGGCCCGGTCCGAGAGATCGAGACCCACGACGCCCTTCTCGCTGCTGAAGCGAACGTGGCCCTCGCCGTCGAGCACCGTGACCGCCCTCAGGAAGGGCCGGCCTTCGATGAGACGACGCAATTCGGTGCCCAGTGAATTCGCATCGACGAGCCCCGCGCTCATCGAGGCCAGGAGCTGCGCTTCGACGCCTTCCAAAGTCTGCTCGACGTTCTGGAAAGTTCGTGTCGTCTGTTCTTCGCTGAGCTGGGCGAATGCAGCAAGCGTCTTCTGACTGGCGTCGACTACGTCCGAACGCAGTTGCAGCAGGATGACGGCGACCACCGCAGCAGTCGTAACGGCATAGGTTGCCAGCATCAGGATGATGCGCGTTCGGAAAGAGAGCCCCCGGCCCACCGCCGCAAGGGCCTGACGAATGTCTGTTGCCAATGCGTTACCTGCAGGCGCTCAGGGTGCCCTGAGCGAATATCGGGCCGGGTCGGTCAGGCTAGTTTGAAAGCGCCTCGCTCACGCTCTGCGCGAGCTGGTGTTTGCGATAGGGCTTTGCGAGGATCTGCGTGCCTGCATCGAGAGTGCCGTCCCGTACCAGCGCGACTTCGAAGTAGCCGGACGTGAACAACACCTTGATTCCGGGACGAAGACGGCGGGCTTCCACCGCGAGCTGGCTTCCGTTCATGCCGCCGGGCATGACCACGTCTGTCAGCAGCAGGTCTATGTTGCCGGGTCTGGTCAGGATACCCAAAGCCGCGGCAGCGTCAGGCGCGGCAATGACCCTGTAACCGAGACTGGTGAGCTGAACCCCGATGGCTTCCAGGATCTCTGCGTTGTCGTCGACGATCAGGATTCTCTTCGCATGCGGCAGCGTAATCAACTTCCCTGACGCAGCGAGGGTCGGCGCCGTCCCAGCGAGGCCGGCGGGTTCTCGAATCAGGATTCCGTATCCCAAGAGCGTCCTGTCGACGGCGTGGAGCGCGATCAGCGCGGTTTGAGCTTCGAACTCGGTGCCATCTTGGCGGACACGCCGGCCGATCTCGTCGTGGCGGCCGTGGGCCACCGAATGTTCCCGCGCCCGCAAAGGCTCGCCTGCCGCGGTGTCCTCGGGTGGGTAAATCAGGGATATACTCCGGCCGACGACTTCTTCCGACGTATAGCCCAGTAGCCTGTGCGCGCCGGCGTTCCAGCTCAGAATACTGCCGTCGATGTCGAGGAGACAGATCGCGTAGTCGGGCAGCCCGTCAAAGAAGAGTTCAAATAGCTCACCGCGATCCATCTCGCTCATACCGGCAGCGACCTCCCGCGGCGTTCTTTTCCGCCGCTAGTCCAACGGAGGCCGACCGCCAAGGTTGCCGAACAGCATAGATATCGTCGCCGGAGTTGCTAAAGCGTGACCCCACCGTTCACGTGTACCGTCTGGCCGGTGATGTAGCTTGCCGCCGGCGAACACAGGAAGGCGATCAGGGCCGCCACTTCGGCGGGCTTGCCGTAGCGGCCCATCGGGATCGACTGGGTCACCTTCTCCATCCCGGCCCGCGGCACGGCGGCATGGGCGTCCGGGTCCTTCTCGATGAAACCCGGGGCGACGCAGTTCACCGTGGCGCCCGAGCCCGCGATATCGACGGCGAATGCCTTGGCGAAAGCCTCGACGCCTGCCTTGGCGGCGGCCGACGCCGGAAAGGTCATGAGACCGCGCGCGAAGGCATGGGCCACGAACGACGAGACGCCGACCAGGCGCCCCGCCGCGCCGGACTTGACCAGCCACGGCTTGGCCGCCGTCGCCAGTTCGAAGAACGCCGCCGTCATCGCATTCTGGCTGGCGTCCCAGGCCGCGCGGTCGAGTTCGCCGACCTGCGCGCGGTTGGCGAAACCGGCATTGCTCACGATGACGTCGAGGCGACCGAACGCCTTCGCGGTGTCATCGACCAGACGCGCCGCCGTGCCGGAGACGGCAAGGTCGCCTTCGAGGATCAGCGTTTGTGCGCCAGCGCCGGCGGCGAAGCCCGCAACCCGTTCGAGACCGGCCCGGTTGCGGCGCGCATGCAGGGCAAGCCCCGTATCGGGCGCTGCCAGCGCGCGGGCAGTTGCGGCGCCGATGCCCGAGGAGGCACCGGTGATGAGGATGACGCGGGACGGAGAAGCCATGGGACAGGAGTAGAATCCCGCGCGCCTAGCGGCAAGTCTCGCGCACGACCGGGGCCAGCAACTCCGCGAAGCGGCGCGCGCCCGCCGCCGAGAAATGCCCCTCGTCGACGAAGTCGGCCGGGCCGAACGCGTCGGCCGGAAGCGCCACGTAGGTATCGCCGAGCGCCCGCGCCGTGCGTTCCAGCAGCGCGTTGGACTGCTGCAGCAACGGCCAGAGATCGCGGTCGCCCACGCGCGGCAGCCAGCCGTACAGGCCCTCGCCCTTCAGCCGGTCGCGGTTCACGACCTGCCCGACCCAGATCGTCGGCGTGCCACGGGCGCGGTTGATGGCCGAGATCGACCGGACGTTGCGCTCGAAGATCGCCGCCGCCGCCGGATCGGGTCCGCTGGCGGGCGGCAGCGCGTAAGGATCCTTGGCATAGCGCACCGTGTCGACTTCGGCCGAGACGAGACGGGCCAGTACCGTGAGCAGCGGCGAGATCGTGACGTTGGAGCCACCGGCACGCCGCACCTTCAGGGAATCGACCTGGCTCGGCATGTGGAAGTCGGCATAGCCGGCATCGAGGTCGGGAATGTGCGCGTTGCGCAGATCGTTCCAGCCCACGAAGTAGACCGCGCAGCGCGGCGCCCTGGCGAACTTCTCGGGATAGAAGGCCGTCTGCAACAGGTGCTCGGCCGTCGTGTAGCCCGGCACGCCGTGATTGACGACGACCAGCCTGTCGCCGCGCAGCGCCTCGTCCAGCCGCTCGGGCCAGGTGTCGCCCTCGCCATTGCCGATATCGTAGGTCGCCGACCCGCCGAAGGTCGCCACGACGGCGCCGTCGGCCAGCCGCGCGGGATCGGGATCGCGGCCGCGCGTGCCCTCAGACGAGTGGCGGATGGCGAGCCCGGTTGCGCTGGTGAAGGCGAGGCCGGATACCGGCACGGCCTGCAGCAGCGGATGCCACTGAAAACGTGCCGGCTCGGCGCTGACCGGCGGCAGCAGCGACGGCCCGCCGGGCGGCGCCAGCGCCCACGATCCCAGCCCCCAGGCGAAGTCGAGGCAGGCCAGCACGAGCAGCACCCCGGAAAGGCGCGGCCAGCGCGCGAGCACGATCGCGAGCACGAGCAGCGTCGCCAGATAGAGGAAATAGTCGGTGCGCGGCCCCGCCAGCTTCAGCTCGTCGATCTGCCCCAGCCAGATCGCGGCGCCGGCGACGACGAGAAAGCCCAGGAGGCCAACGGAGCGAAGGAATTTCGACACGTTGCCCCAAGTCTAAGCCATGCCTCGCCGTTTGGGCAGGCGGGAGGTTTGTGCCAAAACAACACGATGTCCTTCCTGCAGCGGTTGCTCGACGCGGCACGGTCCCGCCGCCGCCGGCACGTAGTCTTCGACTACAGCTACCTTCCTCGGGAACGGGACTGGAGCAGGTCGCCCGGCGTCGCCGCACTGACACGCAAGGCCTATGAATCGGCCGACGACTACAAAGCTCTGCTCGCTCGCCTGGCCGGCTATCGCACCTGGCTGGAGAAGATCCCGGCACGAGCCGGCGAGGACGATCCGGCACCGCGCTGGATCAACGGCTCCTTCCCCGCCCTCGACGCGGTCTCGGTCTACGGGTTGCTCGCCCTGCACAATCCGTCGCTCTACGTCGAAGTGGGATCGGGCAACTCGACCAAGTTCGCCCGTCGCGCGATCCAGGATCACGGCCTGCGAACCCGCATCGTCTCGATCGATCCGCATCCTCGCCGCGACGTCGATGCGATCTGCGACGAGGTGATCCGCCGCCCGTGCGAGGATATGGACATGACGTTCTTCGCCGACCTCCCCGGCGACGCGGTCCTGTTCGTCGACAACTCGCACCGCGCTTTCTCGAATTCCGACGTCACGGTCTTCTTCATGGAAATCCTGCCGGTGCTCGCGCCCGGCATCGTGTGGGGGCTGCACGACATCTTCTTCCCTCACGACTATCCGGAAGCCTGGCGCGACCGCTTCTTCAACGAGCAGTATCTGCTGATGGCCTACCTGATGGGCGGCGGAGGTACCGACGAAATCCTCCTGCCCAACGGCCTGGTCTCGAGCAGCCCGATGCTGATGCCGTCGGCGCTGGCGATCTTCGAGGGACCGCACTTCGATGGCATCGAGAAGCATGGCGGCTGCTTCTGGATGCGGCGCGGAGCGAAGCCGCGAATCGCCTGAAACAGCCCAACCCAGGCGTTCCTGTGCGTCCCCACCGTCGGGTCGGGGAACTTGTTGTTGGCCTCGCGAATTCGGGCCGCCGCCTCGTCGTAGGGAAAAGGCAGGAAGGCATAGCGCCTGCCCCGCGACACCGTCGAGACGGCATGGATCAACGACCACGAGAACACCACGGCCCCGCCGGACGGTGGCATTGAGCCCTGCGGGCCGTATTCGGGAGAGCTCACTTCACCGCCGTCGAAGTCGTCGTTGAGATCGATCGAGATCGCGAAACGTCGATGCGCCGCGCCTTTGGTCGGGTTGTCGCAATGCGCCGCGAACTGACCGCCGTCTTCGGCCATATGACAGCCGACGAGATAGCGTTCGATGCGCGTGGCATCCAAGAAATGCAGGCGGGCGATTTCGGGCACGATGCGCCGCTTGATGCGCCGTTGCAGCGCCAGGATGACGCTCTCGTCCTCGACGATGACGTCGCGCCGACGCTTGCGGGCGCGATCGACCAGCTCGACGGTCTTGCCGCCGACCTCGCTCATGAAGCCCGTGTCGCGCCCGCCATCCGCCTCGTGCAGGGCGATCAGACGGCGACAGAAGTCGGGTTCGAAGACATTGGGGAGGACCAGCAACAGACGCTCGTCGTCGAACCCGTGCCGGTTGGCGGCCACCGCCTCAAGCGCCGCGGCGCCACCCGGCGTACTGCCCGACACGAAGAAACAGAGCACGACGTAGCGCCCCGCCACCGTGTCGAAGATGTAGCGTGGATTGCGGCCGTCGCGGCCGTGAACCGCGGCGCGGGATCGCCGCGCATCAGGTTGATGAAAGTCCTCTGCATCGATCGGCGCCCTATCCGCCGGCGCGCGATCGGACGGTATCCCGCTTCACCCTTTCGACAAGGGAGAAATGGCGTGCCGGAGTGGACAAAGGAGAGAACTGGCGCGTGATACTGGACCTGCCACTCTCGACCGGCATTCCCCAGATGACCCCCGGAACAGCCTAAGTGCTCAGTCCGCTTTGACGGCGACTTCTTACGATGACTTCAAGTCACCGCCAGATCGCGGCTGGCGGAAAGGCCGTCCCATCAACCATCCAGCCTCGTGAAGCGCGCGCTGGTCAATGCTTTCCTGGTACCACCCCCAGGCCTGGTCACGCTGCCGGAATTGGCGTCGCTCCAGGTGAACGTATATTTCTGCCCTCCACCGACGGTAAATTCGAGATCGTTTCCGGAAAGACTAGCGGTGACGAAACGCCAATAAGGCACATTTGAACCCCCTTCGACGCCAGCCAGAATGACCTCGCCGCTTCGCTTCTCTTCCACGGACATGACCAGTATCAACGTGGGACCGCGTTGGCCGTTCGTAAAATTGAAAGAACCTACTTTCTGGTTGTCGCTCGACTTGCCGGTCGGCCGGTGAGCAATCAATCCCGGCGGCAGCGGGATGCCATTCTGTTGCGCATAGGCATAGGTATTGGTGAGTTCGACGACCTTCGAGGGATCGCCGCTCCAGCCCGACCTGTTCGCGGCAATGCTGGCGGCAGGGCCACTGAGCACGAAAGCTTGCCGGTAGGTGTTGAAGTCCCACAACACCTGGTTGCCGGCAGTGGCAATCAGCAGGTCGCGTCGCATCTTTCCCGGTAGTGTCTGAAGATCGACCGATTGGCCGTTGAGCTGGCGCAGCAACGCCGCGGCAAACGGACTGTTCTCGCCGGCCGGCCCGTCCAGCGCGACGCGGCCGGGGGCGGTGGAGAACAAAATAAGCGTGTTGGGCGGCGCAGTCAGGCCTGCGCGTTCATCCTCCAGGGTGACCCTGGACGCTCGTTGTGCCTCGAGCTGGCGCCAGCCATCTGCCGGATTGTTTCGACAGTTATCGAACACCAGCAGACGGTTGGCCGCCACTCCCATCGCGTCCTCGATGGAAGGCACCTTTATGAGGGTCTGGACGGTGTTGGGAGTGCTCAAATCCGCATCGAGCGGCACGACATACGTATCCTTGCCCCAATTGACTCCGTGCCCCGCGAAGTAGAACGCGGCAAGGTTCGCACCGCTCGCCGCGGATTTGAACTTGTCTATGGCCCGCTGCATGGCGTCCCGTGGTGCGTCCTGAACGAGCTCCGTCTGGAGCCCGAGCGCCTGGAAGCGTTTTGCTATGTCGGGAGCATCGCGCTTAACATTCGGCAACTGTGCTTCCCACTGATAGCGGGAGTTCCCGATCACCAGCGCAACGCCGGCTTTCTTTCCCTGCGCACGAACAATCGCAGGGAACGCCAGCGTCGAGCCGGCGGCGGCGAGCAACGAACGTCTTCCAATGATGTGCCGCGTTTTTGAGTAGAGCACTACCTGTCTCTCCGTTACCAGTCGCCGCAAAATTCCGGGAACCAGTCTGCTATTCTATTGCCGGAGGATCAACGGCGACAGTTGGACCGACATTCCTCAGCTCAAACCGTCCATGATGCCTTGATAATGCACTGTCTCAGGCGTTTCGACACCATCGCCTGTCACATCCCAGCGCCGTGCCTCTACGATCCTAGTACCTGTTCGGGGCGAAGCCCCCGATCGAGAGCAGCGTCCGGTCCCGTTGCTCTTTGGGTCAGCGCACCAGCTCTACGAACGGCTTGCAGCCGAGCCACGCCTGCGCCAACAGCTCCACGGCCGCCGCCTTACGCAACCCGGGGCACTTCGCATAGTCGAAGGCCACGCCGATCTGAATTCGTAGTTGGAGCCGCGCTTGTTGATCAAAGCGCCTGGCCGAGGGGCCGCCTGAACTGCGGCAGGCTTACATGCGGCTGATCCTCGACTCTGTCACCGTCGACCATCATGCGGTGCACTTGGACGGCCCGCCCGTCATCCTAGGCAAACTCACACAAACCAGCCCGTCAAAGTCGTTGCCGGAAGTTCTCTCCTTTGCCCAGGAATGGCGCGCCCGCAAGGAGTCAAATCTGCCAGGAGACGCGACCGAGCCGGAAGGCCTGAAAACCCTCCCGTCGGCGGAGGCAAGATCGAGGAAATCAACCAGATCCTGAGGCGCCAGTCGGGAGGCGCACAACATGGAGTGCCGGGACGTCCTGTTTCAGGGGCTGCGTCATTCGTTTCTTTTATTTCGTTTATTTCGTTTATTTCGTTTGTTTGGTAGGACTCCGACGCATCCAACGCCCTGCCAGGCCTCCTGCCTGGTTGCGCATGTGAAGCTGTCGCCTGCCTCGATCGACCTGGCTTCGCAGATTGTTCCGAACGGGCTTGGAAGCGAGAAGGTCTCTGCTCATGGCCAAATCGTCGAGCCAACCAGGCATTCAGGATGACGTCGGGCAGCGCCGAACTGATTCAATGCGGAGCTGGTTCGGCGAGCAGCGCCCCGATACTCGTTGCCTCTGACGGCATGTATTGGCTCAACGAATGAGAGTCACCCTCCTAAGAGAAACGGCCCGTATTCGGAAACGACGCCAATGACGGCGGTCCAACGTCCGAATGAAATCGGGCTCTCTATCTGCCCGTTGTTCCAACCAAGAGTGACTGCGAAGCGGATGGCGTACGTGGCCTTGGCTTGGGCAAGCCTAGTTCCCAGCCGTCTCTCTCGGCCGCCGTGGCTACCGGGTGGCTTCCGGCGTCGAGACGACCGCTCACCGTCACGCGGCTCCGATCGAATAAGGCTGTATTTACTAAGGAGAAATGGCGCGCCCGGAAGGAGTCGAACCTCCAGCCTTCTGATTCGTAGTCAGATGCTCTATCCAGTTGAGCTACGGGCGCACGGCCGAACCCCGAGAGGTCCGGCGAAGAGGGGCGCACCCTAGTGAAACTGCCTCGGCGTTGCAAGCCGAGTCCACCCGGGATCTGCGGCTGCGACCGGGCGCCGCCACACCGCCAAAACGGGGCCAGAAAACCGCGCCAAGTGGTTCAGCCACCTTGGAAATCACTCTTGTTGGTTTTGCTTGCTTTCAGATAGCATGACTGCCATCTGGATTTGGGGACACGTGCCCCGGCTCGGCACGTCCTGTAATGAGGCACCGGATCGGAGCACCTGATTGATGGTACCAGGGCAGGTTCGAGGCCAAAAATGGCGCTAAGAGTTCAACGATTCGCGCTTCTGTTGGCGACGGTCGTCCTTAGCGGATGCGCAGAGAGCAAGGTCTTTGCCCCTGCCGGCAGCCAGGCCCCCGCGACGTCCAATCCGCCCATCACCCAGATCGGCACCCAGACGGTCCGGCAGCGCATCCAGCAGCTGCGCAGCGACCAGGCGGCACTGAACAACGGCATTGCCGCCCAGCAGGCCCAGCTCAACGCCACACGCAGCCAGCTCGCGGGCGACACCCAGGCCTATTCGGGCCTCGTGAGCGGCATCAGGTCCCGCCTCCAGGGCGGCACGACCCCCGGCAATCCCAACCTCGTGAACCAGTGGAACGCCGCCCAGGCCAGGCTCGACGCCGTGACGCTGGGCGTCGGTTCTCTCAATTCGCTGGCCAGCCAGGTCACGACCCAGGCTTCGGTCACGGGCTACCTGCTCGAGAACGTGCGCGCGACGTTCATGGTCGGCGGCGCCGTTGACCAGGATCACCGCGACCTGCGCACGATCGAGGCTGAGACCAAGCGCTCGATGCAGCAGATCGACCGGCTGATCACCGATCTCAACGCCGAGATCAGCCGCGAGAACGCCTTTCTGGCGCGCGAGCGCACCAACCTTGCCGCCCTGTCCTTCGCGGTGAACCTCGGCCGGCTCGGCGCCCCGGCGGGCGGACAGGGGTCCGCGGTCACGCCGCAGCCGGCACGCCGGCCCGTCCCGCTGCAATAGCCACCCGCCGACCCTCGAGTCGATCCGCCTCACGGGCAGTCGCGCGGTCCCGGCCCGGGGCGTAGAGTGACCTTCATGGCCATTCGCTTCCTTGCCCTTGCCGGCTTGATCCTCGCTTTGGCGCTGCCGGCGCAGGCGCAGGTGTCGCAATCCGACCAGACCGCCATTCGCCGCGTGATCGAGGGCCAGGTCGAGGCCTTCCGCCGGGACGACGGCGACGCGGCGTTCGGTTACGCCTCGCCCAGCATCCAGGGCATGTTCGGCTCGGCCGAGACCTTCATGGACATGGTGCGTCAGGGCTATCGGCCGGTCTACCGGCCGCGCGTCTTCGAGTTCCGCGAGATCGTCACCCTGCAGGGGATGGTGACGCAGAAGGTCCATGTGGTCGGCCCCGACGGCCGGCCTGTCACCGCCTTCTATCCGATGACGCAACAGCCCGACGGCAGCTGGCGCATCGAAGGCTGCACCCTGCAGGCGCCGGACGACCACCAGGCCTGATCGTCCCTGCCGATGTCTCGTGTTTCGCCCAAGGTGCTGGCGCTGCTCGGCGCGCTCACCCTCGTCTGGGGCACCAACTGGCCGCTGTTCCGGATCGCGCTCGACGAGCTGCCGGTATGGACTTTCCGCACCATGGTTCTGGCGACGGCCGCGATCGTGCTGACGGCGATCCTGCTGGTGCGCCGCGAGAATTTCGCCGTGCCGAGGGACAAGTGGCCGGCTCTGATGCTCGCCTCGGCGATGAACATCGGCATCTGGAACATCGCAACCTCGTTGGCCGTTCTCTACATCCCGTCCGGCCACGCCTCGGTGCTGGCCTATACGATGCCGCTGTGGGTCGCCGTGCTGGGCTTCGTCGTGTTCGGTCAGAAACTCACCGGCCGATTGCTGGCCGCCATCGTCATCGGCGCCGGCGCCGTGGCCGCGTTGATGATCCCCAACTTCCAGAGCTACGCCACTGCGCCGCTCGGCCTGTTCTGGGGCCTGCTGGCGGGTTTCTGCTGGGCCATCGGTACCTTCGTCGTGAAGCGCACGAGCTGGCCCGGCATGGGCCTCTCGCTGACCTTCTGGCAGATCGCGCTCACGCTGCCGCCGGTCGCGCTGGGCGCGCTGATTCTCGACGGACTGCCCACACGCTGGCCGTCCACGCCGGTCCTGATCGCAACGATCTACACCGGCGCCATCCCGATGGCGATCGGGACCATCATCTGGTTCACCCTGGTGAAAATGCTGCCGGCACAGGTCGCCGCGCTGTCCTCCATCGCCATTCCCATCGTGGCGATCGTCAGCGGAATCGTGATTCTGCAGGAACCGCTGTCGACCCTGCAGGCGGTCGCGATCGCCTCGACGGCGATCTCTCTCTGGCTCGCTCTGGTGCCGGGCCGACAGCGCTAGTTGTCTCCGGCCTCCACAATTCCCACATTGGTGTGGGTATTGGAGGCCCGGGCTCATGACGAGACGCGATCCCCGAGACTGGATGTGGTCGGAAGCGCTGCAGATGCTGGCGCAGGCCGAACGGCTGCATCAGCAGGTCTTCAGGCCGCAGACGGCCGGCCGCCTGCGCGCGAACTGGGAACCGCCTGTCGACGTGCTCGAGACCGAGCACGAGGTGCTGGTCCTGGCGGCGCTGCCCGGCGTCGATGTCGAGAAGGTCGAGGCCGTGATCGAGAACGGCACGCTCGTCCTGTCCGGCGAACGCACGGTTCCGGCCGAGCTGCGGACCGCCAAGATCCATCGCATGGAACTGCCGCAAGGCCGCTTCGAGCGTCGCATCGGCCTGCCGCCTGGCGTTTATGGCGAGGTGCGGCGCTTCGAGGCGAACGGTTGCCTGGTTGTTACCTTGGCCAAGGCCGGTACGCGGAGTCAGCCATGAGCCCGCAGGATGATGTGATGCAGCCCGTGACCGCGACAATTGAAGCCAGGTCCGACGCGATGCCCTTGCCGCCCGACGTGCTGATCGTCGTGCCGGTGCGCGACCTCGTGCTGTTCCCCGAGATGGTGTTTCCGGTCAGCGTCGGCCGGCCGTCGTCGATCGCCGCCATCCAGCAGGCCGCGCGCGAACAGCGCCAGATCCTGCTCGTGCTGCAGCGCGACGCCTCGAAGGAAGAGCTGGTGCCGGCCGATCTCCATCCGGTCGGCACGGTGGTCAACATCCTGCGCTACGTCACGACACCCGACGGCAACCATCACATCGTCTGCCAGGGCGTGCAGCGCTTCCGCATCACCGACTTCGTCGAGGGCCATCCGTTCCTGCTGGCGCGCGGCGTGCCTCTGGCCGAGCCGACCACGGCCGGACCGGAAATCGAGGCGCGCTTCCTCGTGCTGAAGCAGCAGATCCGCGACACGCTCGAGCTGCTGCCGCAGGTCCCGCAGGAGCTGCGGCAGACGGTCGAGAACACCACGTCGGCCGGCGCACTGGCCGATCTCGCCGCGTCCTATCTCGACTCGAAGCCGGACGAGAAGCAGGAGATCCTCGAGGCGGTCGACCTCGTGCCGCGCCTCGACAAGGTGACCCAGCTCCTGTCCAGGCGGCTCGAAGTGCTGCGCATCAGCAGCGAGATCGGGCGCCAGACCAAGACCTCGCTCGACGCCCGCCAGCGCGAGATCGTGCTGCGCGAGCAGATGGCCGCCATTCAGCGCGAGCTGGGCGAGGACGATTCCGGCAAGCAGGCGATCGCCGAGCTCGACAAGGCGATCACCGACGCGAAGATGTCGCCCGAGGCCGAGGCCGCCGCGCGCAAGGAGCTGCGGCGCCTGCAGCGCACGCCCGAGGCGTCGGCCGAGCACGGCATGATCCGCACCTATCTCGACACGCTGGTCGAGCTGCCCTGGGCATTGCCCGAGAGACAGTCGATCGACATCGCCGAGGCCCGGCGTGTGCTCGACGCCGACCATTTCGGGCTGGAGAAGATCAAGAAGCGCATCGTCGAGTATCTGGCCGTGCGCAAGCTGGCGCCCGAGGGCAAGGCGCCGATCCTGTGCTTCGTGGGTCCGCCGGGCGTCGGCAAGACCTCGCTCGGCCAGTCGATTGCCCGCGCCATGGGCCGCAAGTTTGCGCGGGTCAGCCTGGGCGGCGTCCACGACGAAGCCGAGATCCGCGGCCATCGGCGCACCTATATCGGCGCACTGCCCGGCACGATCATCCAGGCGATCCGCAAGGCGGGCTCGCGCGACTGCGTGATGATGCTCGACGAGATCGACAAGATGGGCAGCGGCGTCCACGGCGATCCGTCGGCGGCGATGCTCGAAGTGCTCGACCCCGAGCAGAACGGCACGTTCCGCGACAACTATCTCGACGTGCCGTTCGATCTCAGCCGCGTCGTCTTCATCGCGACGGCCAACATGCTGGACACGATCCCCGGCCCGTTGCGCGATCGCATGGAGATCATCTCGCTCACCGGCTACACGGCGGGCGAGAAGCTCGAGATCGCCAGGCGCTATCTTCTGCGCCGCCAGCTCGAAGCCAACGGCCTCACGGCCGAGCAGGCAAGCATCGACGACGCAGCCCTGAAGCTGATCATAGAGGGCTACACGCGCGAGGCCGGCGTCCGCTGGCTCGAGCGCGAGATCGGCCGCGCCCTGCGCCCTGTCGCGGTGCAGGTGGCCGAGGGCTCGGCAACCAAAGTGGAGATCGGCACGGCCGCTATCGAAGAGCTGCTGGGACCGGTGCGCTTCGAGAACGAGGTGGCCATGCGCACCAGCGTGCCCGGCGTGGCAACCGGCCTGGCCTGGACGCCGGTGGGCGGCGACATCCTGTTCATCGAGGCGACGCGTTCCCCCGGCAGCGGAAAGCTGATCCTCACCGGGCAGCTCGGCGAGGTAATGCGCGAGAGCGCACAGGCGGCATTGAGCGTGATCAAGAACAAGGCCAGGTCGATCGGCATCGATGCCGCCCTGTTCGAGAAGCACGACATCCATGTGCACGTGCCGGCGGGTGCCACGCCCAAGGACGGGCCGAGCGCCGGCGTCGCGATGTTCATGGCGCTGGCGTCGCTGATGACGGGTCGCACCATCCGCAGCGACACCGCCATGACCGGCGAGATCAGCCTGCGCGGGCTCGTGCTGCCGGTCGGCGGCATCAAGGAGAAGGTCGTGGCCGCCGCCGCCGCGGGCATCACCCGGGTCATGCTGCCGGCGCGCAACAGGCGCGACTACGACGACATCCCCGAGGAAGTCCGCAACGCGCTCGAGTTCGTCTGGCTCGAGCAGGTCGACGACGCCGTCGCCCAGGCCCTGACGCCGGACGCGCCGGACGAAAGCAACGAGGGCTAAACCTCATTGTCGTCCTGAGCGCCAGCGAAGGACCTGACAGAGCGACCGGAGTACTGCGTTGCTTGCGTCAGATCCTTCGCTGCGCTCAGGATGACAAGATCATGCGATCGGCAGCGACAGCGGCGAGATTTCGTCGCCCGAACGATTGGCATAGTCGAGCTTGACCGAGTCGCGCAGCATGCGGGCCTGCGCCTCGGCGACGCGCTCCATGGCGGCCTTCGGATCGAGATGCACGGGCTCGCCGTCCTTCAGCACGATCTCGCCGTCGACCAGCACGGTCCGCACTGCCCGGTCGGCCGCGTGGAAGACGAAGGAGCGCAAGGGATCGCGCGCCGGCTGCATCAGGGGGTGGTTGAGGTCGACCAGCACGATGTCGGCCGCCATGCCCGGCGCCAGTGCGCCGATATCGTCGCGGCCGAGCGCGGCCGCGCCGCCGAAGGTCGCGGCCTCGAAGGCGCCGGCCGTGTCGAGGCTGCGGATGTCCTCGCTCATCAGTCGGCCGGCGACGATCGCCAGCCGCATCTCCTCGATCAGATTGTGCGGCGCGCAGTCGGTGCCGAGTCCGACATTGACTCCCTTGGCGCGATAGCGGCCGACATGGTCCATGGCCAGGCCATAGCGCGCGAACGGTTGCGGGCAGTGCGCCACCGAGGCGCCCGCCTCGGCGATCAGGTCGAGGTCCTTGCTTGTGTGCCAATTGATCTGCGGATGGTCGTCGAGCAGGATGCAGTGCGCCATGATCGTGTCGCTCTTCATCAGGCCCTGTTCGGCGGCCCACTGGATGGGCGTCATGTTGTGGCGGCGGATCATTTCGCGCACTTCGACGACCGACTGCCCGACATGGGTCGAGAAGCGGCGGCCCGTGTCGTCGGCGTGCTTGCGGCCGGCGGCAAACAGCTCCGGCGTCACCGTGTCGATCTGCGCCGGGAACACCACCGCATCGAGGCGCCCTGAATTGTGTGCCTCCGCCTCGTCCATGACCTTCCTGGCCTTCTCGAACTGCGCAACGCCACCGCCCTCGTCCCATTTCCAGGTCACGGTCTGCGGCGAGGCCATGCCCCAACGCGCGGAGGCGAAGGTCGGCGCCGCGTAGAAGCGCATGCCGCTCAGCGCCATCGTCTCGAGCCAACCCTCAAATGGCACGGTGACATCGCACGCGGTCGTGGTGCCGGCGCGCAGCATCTCGGCATACGCCATCGTCGCGGCGCCCTGACGGCCATCGTCGCCCAGGCGAAAAGCCTGCAGCCGCTCCATCAGGCCGGTCATCTGCTGCTCGGGCACGCCATGATCCTCGCGGACGCCGCGATAACCCGGCTCGGTGGAAGGATGGGAGTGGATGTTGATCAGGCCCGGCAGCGCCAGCAGACCTCGTCCATCGATCACGGTCTCGCCCTGTCCCGTGGGTCGGGCCCCGGCCGGCGTGATTTCAACGATATGGCCGTCCTTCAGGTGCAGGTCGATCTCGCGACGATAGACGTGTCGCCTCTCGACACCGTCCCGGACCACGGCCCAGGAGACGTTTCGGATCGAATCGGGCCGGGTGGTCATGATTTTCACTCCTGGAGAGGCATGCCTGTTGCATAGGCAGCGCAACGGGACGATAGAATCGGGAAAACGAGAGAACAAGGAGGCAGGTCATGCGAAAGATGAAATGGGCGGCGGTTGCTGCCGCAACGACGGCGCTGTTTTCGGCCGCGGCCGAGGCGCAGACGCTGAAGGTCGTCATGCATTCGGACGTCAAGATCGTCGATCCGATCTGGACCACGGCCTATATCGTCCGAAACTACGGCTATATGGTCTACGACACCCTGCTGGCAGTCGACGAGAAGCTCGACGTCAAGCCGCAGATGCTGGAGAGCTGGAAGGTGAGCGACGACAAGCTCACCTACACATTCATCCTGCGTGACGGGCTGAAGTTCCACGACGGCGCACCGGTGACGTCCGAGGACTGCATCGCCTCGATCAGGCGCTGGGCCTCGCGCGACGCGATGGGCCAGAAGCTCATGGGCTTCACCAAGGCCATGACCGCCGTAGATGACAAGACCTTCACACTCACGCTCAACGAGCCCTATGGACTGGTCATCGAATCGCTGGGCAAGCCCAGCTCGAACGTGCCGTTCATCATGCCGAAGCGGGTTGCCGAGACACCGGGCAACACGCAGATCAAGGAGTTCATCGGCTCCGGCCCGTTCGTGTTCCGCGCCGACCTGTGGCGGCCGGGCGAGAAGACGGTCTACGACAAGTTCAAGGACTACAAGCCGCGCGCCGAGCCACCTTCGGCGCTCTCCGGCGGCAAGAACGTCTACGTCGACCGGGTCGAGTGGATCAACATCACCGATGCGCAGACCGCTGCCAATGCCCTGATGACCGGCGAAATCGACATTCTCGAGCAGCCCCTGATCGAGATGCTGCCGTTGATCGAGAAGGACAAGAACATCGAGGTCAAGGACCTCAACCCGCTGGGCAGCCAGTACAGCCTGCGCTTCAACGTGCTGCACAAGCCGTTCGACAACGCCAAGATCCGCCAGGCCGCGCTCTATGCACTGAACCAGAAGGACTTCCTGCTCGCCGCCATCAACGACCCGAAATACTTCAAGGAGTGCAAGGCGCTCTTCATCTGCGGCACGCCCTATGCGACCGACGCCGGCTTCGAGGACAAGCTCGAATCGAACTTCGCCAAGTCGAAGGAGATCCTGAAGCAGGAAGGCTATGACGGCACGCCCGTCGTGCTGCTGTTCGCGACCGACACCAATACCGGCCGCCTGACGCCGATCGCGAAGTCGCTGCTGGAGCGCGGCGGCTTCGTCGTCGACATGCAGGCGATGGATTGGCAGACCGTGCTGTCGCGCCGCGCCCGCAAGGAGCCGCTGAACGCCGGCGGGTGGAGCGCGTTCATGACCTCCTGGGTGTCGGCCGACCTGCTCAATCCCATCGTCTCGGCTTTCGTCGGTGCCGCCTGCGACAAGGCCGCGATCGGCTGGCCGTGCGACGCCAAGATCGAGGAATTGCGCGACGCCTTCGCCAAGACGACCGATCCCGCCAAGCGCAAGGAGCTGGCAACCGCCGTCCAGGTGCGCGAGTCGGAGTATCCGACCTTCGCCCAGCTCGGCCAGTTCAACATCCCGATGGCGATCCGCAAGAACGTGACCGGCAGCCTGTCCTCGCCGGCGCCGGTCTTCTGGAACGTCAAGAAGGCGCAGTAGGCCCATAACCTCACCCTGAGGAGCTGTCCGCAGGACCGCGTCTCGAAGGGTGGGCACGAGCACCGCGCTTGTTGCCCATCCTTCGAGACGCACGCCTTCGGCGCGCTCCTCAGGATGAGGTGTGAATAGCTCGAAGCGCTGAGATTCTACCCAAGCTCCAGGCTGGTGACGCCGAACAGGCCGGCATAGTCGACGTCGGGGTCCGCGCCCGTGTACATGCGCGCGGTCTCGAACGACGGCTTGAGGCCGATCTGCTCGACAAGCGTGACCGCCGCCTTGTTGCGATCCGGCACGTCGATGGCAACGGAAGTCGTGCCGAGTTTCAGCGCGAGATCGCCGACCAGCGCAGCGGCGATCTCCGGCGTCGCGCCATAAAGCGGCCCGACGCGCGAGGCGGACGCACAGGCGCGCATCACCGCAAAGCCTTCGATCTCACCGTTACGCAGGGCGACCCGAGCCGCCCGCTCCGGCAGGGAGATCCATGCGGCGAGGAAAGAATCCCGCGCCTCGGGAAAGAACCGTCGATCGTAGGCGGCGAGCCGGTCGAAGCCCACGCTGCGCGCATCGACGAAGGTGACCCCGGCCGGCGGCTTGGCGGCCGGGGGCGCGCCTTCGTGGCGGATGTTGTTCCAGGCCAACCGGAAGCCCGACTTCCTGTAGTTGCCCTGCTGCGTCACCACGCCATCGAGCCCGACATTGCGTCCCGCGAGCCGCGCCATGCCGGCGCGCCAGAGCTGGATGCCGTAGCCCTTCCCGCGTACCGGCGGGCGGGCGATGTAGAAGCCCAGGAAGCCGAACCCCGCGCCGTACTTCACGACCGAGATACAGGCCTGCGGTTCGCCATCGAGGCGACCGATCAGGAACGCCCCGGGATCGGTGGTGAAGAAAGCGTGGGCGTCGGTGTTGCCGGGATTCCAGCTCTCATCGTTGGCCCACGAGGCCATGCGTTGAACGTCGTCGGCGCTGCCGACCGAGATCTCGAATTTCATGGGCCGGAGACTACTCCGCCGCCTTCGCTTTTTCCGCGAAAAAGCGGTTCTCCGGTCGCGGCAGACCGAGATTTTCGCGCAGGGTCGTGCCTTCATACTCTTTGCGGAAGAGACCCCGGCGCTGCAATTCCGGCACGACCTTGTCGACGAAGTCGTCGAGCCCGCCCGGCAGGTAGGGAAACATGACGTTGAAGCCGTCGCAGGCTTCCGTCACCAGCCACTCCTCCATCTGGTCGGCGATCATCGACGGCGTGCCCAGCATGCCGAGCCCGCCATAGCCGCCCAGCCGGCCGGCGATCTGGCGCACGGTCAGGTTCTCGCGCTTGCCGAGCTCGATCACCCGGTCGCGGCCGCTCTTGCTCGCCTCGGTCTCGGCAATATCGTCGGGCAGCGGCCGGTCGGGATCGAAGGCGCGGGCATCGACGCCCAGCGCCATCGAGACGGCGGCGATCGAGCTGTCGTAGTTCACCAGACTGTCGAGACGCGCGCGCTTCTCCTTCGCCTCGTCGAGCGAGCGGCCCACCACCACGAAGGCTCCGGGCAGGATCTTGATGTGATCGGGGTTGCGGCCGACCTTGGCGGCCCGGCCCTTCACGTCGGCATAGAACGCGCGCGCCTCAGCGATCGGGCCGCCGGCGGCAAACACCATCTCGGCGGTCTCGGCCGCGAGCTGGCGCCCGGCATCGGACGCACCGGCCTGCACGATGACGGGCCAACCCTGCACCGGCCGGGCAATGTTCAGCGGACCCCGCACCTTCAGGTACTTGCCCTTGTGATCGAGCACGTGAAGCCGCGCCGGATCGAAATAGAGACCGTTCTCGACATCGCGCACGAAGGCATCGTCGGCCCACGAATCCCAGAGGCCCGTTACCACGTCGAAGAACTCGCGGGCGCGGGCATAGCGCTCGGCATGGGGCATCTGGTCGTCCATGCCGAAGTTCAGCGCGGCATCGGGATTGGATGTCGTCACCAGGTTCCAGCCAGCGCGGCCCTCGCTGATATGGTCGAGCGAGGCGAAGCGCCGGGCGATGGTGTAGGCCGGCTCGAAGGTGCTGGAGGCGGTGGCGATCAGGCCAAGATGCTTCGTGGCCATGGCGAGTGCGGGCAGAAGCGTCAGCGGATCGAACGAGGTCACCGTGGCGCTGCGCTTCAACGCGTCCATCGGCATGTTCAGCACGGCCAGGTGATCGGCCATGAAGAAGGCGTCGAACCTGCCGCGCTCCAGCGTCTGGGCGTACTGGACCAGCGCCTTGAGATTGAAGTTGGCGTCCGGCGTGCCGCCGGGATAGCGCCACGCGGCGGTGTGGATGCTGACGGGGCGCATGAAGGCGCCGAGGCGAAGCTGTTTCTGGGTCATGGATGTTATCTTGCCCCCGCCGGGCGGACCGGCAAGGCCCGCCCGGACGACAAGAACTAATTCGATGAATTATTTCTCCCTCGGCGACATCGGGTCAGATGATCGCGGGGTGCTTTTTGTCCGTCCCGGCGACGCGTTCCCAGGCCCGCGCCACCTGGAAGACGGTCGCTTCGTCGAAGTAGCGGCCGACGAACTGCACCGAGACCGGCAGGCCGCCGACCGAGAGGCCGGCCATCATCGCCAGCGCCGGATGGCCGGTGACGTTGAACGGGGTGCGGGCCTGGCGCGGATAGGTGCGCTCGACCTCGGCCGGCTGGTCGATTCGGCAGGCCGGGTCCATCGAGCTGGCGCACAGCAGCACGTCGACCTCGCGCAAGGCGGCCTCGACCTCGGCGATCATCTGCAGGCGGCGACGGCTGGCCAGCATGTAGTCCCCCGCGCTCATGAAGGCGCCGGCCATCAGGCGCTGACGGCCCAGCTTCCCATAGTCGCCGGGTCGCTCGCTGAGCCACGGTCCGTGAATCGACCAGGCTTCGCTCTGCAGGATCACACGGTTCACCGCGCCGAACTCGCCGAGCGTCGGCAACGTGATGTTGCGCACCTCCGCACCCTCGATCTGCAGATTGCGCGCGACATGCTCCAGCGCCGCCGTGACTTCGGGATGGGCCGGCGTGTCGATCTCGTGGAAATGGCGCACGAAGCCGACGCGCAGTCCGCGTATGCCGCGATCGAGCGCCGCTCCGTAATGGCCCTGCGCGGCCGCCGCGCTGCCGGGGTCGAGCGGATCGTGGCCGGCGATCACCTCGAGCATCAGCGCATTGTCGGCGACGGTACGGGTCATCGGCCCGACATGGTCGAGCGTGAAGGACAGCGGAAAGACGCCGCGGCGCGAGACCAGACCATAGGTCGGCTTCAGGCCGACGATGCCGCAGCAGCTCGCCGGGTTGCGCACGCTGCCGCCGGTGTCGGTGCCCAGCGCCATGGGGAAAAGCCCTGCCGCCACCCCCGAGCCGGAGCCTGACGAGGAGCCGCCGGGATGATGATTGGTGTTCCAGGGATTGCGCGCCGGTGGCCACGGCAGGTCGAAGCTCGGCCCGCCGATGGCGAACTCGTGCGTCGAGAGCTTGCCCAGCACGATGGCGCCCGCGCCGCGCAGCCTCTCGACGCAGACCGCGTCGGCGGTCGCCATATTGTCCGCCATAACCTTCGAATGGCAGGTCGTGGGCAGGCCCGCGACGTTGATGATGTCCTTGATGCCGACCGGTACGCCGTGCAGCGGACCGCGCAGCCGGCCCGACTGGGCCTCTGTCTCGGCGGCCAGGGCGGCCGCCATCGCGGCGTCACCATCCACGCGGATGAAGGCATTGAGCTTGGGGTCGAGCCGCTCGATGCGATCGAGCAGTGCCTTGGTGAGATCGACGGGCGAGAGTTCCTTCGCGGCGATGGCACGGGCGGCCGCTTCCACCGTCATCCAGTGCAGGTCGCTCATAGCGTCGTCCCCGCCTTCATCGGCGGCCACGGCTCGGCCGTCGGATCGGCCGGGCGTTTGATCTTCTGCGCCACGTCGGCGGCTTGCTTTGCCGCCACCATGACGTCTTCGGGGAAATCCGCCAGCGCCCTGGCGAGGCCACTGCGACGCGCCAGCACTTCAATCGTTTCCTTGTCCACGGGATATGTCTCCTCCAGTCCCACGGAGGTCAGCACGAGTCGTGCCGGCCGTCCATCCGTGGCAGAAATATGAGCCATGTCGATGCTGCTCGACGTCTCTCGCCTGGGCAAGCAGGGCGGCGTGCCGGTCCGAGCTCTCACCGCGACGAACAACCATTCCGAGACGGAGATTTATCGGGCGGCTTTCCGGGGCCAATACGACGAGGTCGTGCTCGGCACGTCGCTCCCGCCGGGCGACACGAAATTCCTCAGCTCGCGCAGCCTCTCGCTGGTCCAGAAGCCGCCGAGCCCGGTGCTGCCGATCGTCCGCTGACCCGATCAGCAGAGATACATGCAGAGATCGGCTTCCGGCGGATTGACGCCTTCATCGACGAACATCTGGCCGACCGATCCGCGGTGACAGGTCTTGTGGTTGACGATGTGGAGGAACATGCCGCCACGGGTCGGTTGCGCAGCCTTGCCCGATACGGACGAGCATGACGCAGGTCTCTTTCGTCATCATGTCGTCACGCCCTCATCAGCGGGTAGGCACTCCGGTCGGCGACGCGAGGCCCGGCGGGTGCTTGTGCCAGGCGCGCCCCTCGACGATCTGCCGCACGCCATATTCGTAGAGCGCGTTCATGTAGGCCTGATCGAACTCGCCTTTTTTCGGCACGTCAAAATCACGCCCGATATAGGCTAGGTTGTAGTCGACCTTGTCACGCTGCGAGACGAAGTAGGTCCGGAGCACGTCGTTGACGCCGCTGGCCGCCAGCATCGCCACGATCGCACGGCCGGCAATCGTGATGGTACGCCGCTCGGCCATCGCATAGTCCGGATCGAGGCGGGCATTGCGGATGATGTAGGCGTACCGTTCGCGCTTGACGCTCGCAATGTTGATGGACGGCGGATAGAGAAAGAGCTGAGCGATGGCACCGCCGTCGACATGCAACTCCTGGTATTTCCTGCCGTCGAGCTCGACGTCGATCAGCACCGGCTGGAAAGCGCCGGGGATGGCGGCCGAAGCGCGCAGGATCTTGCGGAAAAGATCGAGCGAGCCCGGATGCCCGCTGGAAGCAATGGCGCCGATGTTCCAGATCACCGGCCGCTGCGCGTCGAGGTCTGTAGTCCCGATCATCAGCAGCCGCCCCCTGCTGTATTCGGCGGCGATCGCATCCAGCATCTTCTGGTCGGCATACTCAGCGATGATCTGCGCGAGAGGCGTGGTGTCGGCCATGGCGTCGTCGAACAGGGCGGCCGAGATACCGCGCATGCGGAAGACCTTTTCCGGCGTCATGGTCGTGTAGACCTCGCGCAAGCGCGCATCGTAGTCGGAGCCCAGGAAGGCGAAGGGCGCGATCAGCGCGCCGGTGCTGACGCCGGTCACCATCTTGAACGTCGGGCGCGTACCCACTGCCGTCCAGCCGTTCATGATCCCGGCGCCAAACGCGCCATTGTCTCCGCCACCGGAGACGGCAAGGAAATAGGCAGGCGGAGCCCGCATCGGCGACCTGCCCTCGGCACGAAGGGCGGCGGCCTCGCGCACGCCGGATTGCACGCCCTCGGCGACCATCGGCCTGGGATCGCCATCGGCATAGAAGCGGGCATTGGGAAGGCCGAGCGGCAGGGCCCGCGCCGTGTCGACGCGAGGCACCGCCGGGCCGCGTTCCGGGATCGAACAGCCCGTGCCGACAAGGCAGACAATCGCAACGGCAAGAAGAAGCTGGCGCATCATGATCCCGTCTCTCCGGTCACTTCGGCGTCCAGGCGCCGGGTTGATTGGACGCATAGAAATAGCTGCGGATTTTCCAGCCGTCGGCCTCGCGCCGGAACACGATCATCTCGTTGAACGAGTCCGTCGCGACCTCTGTCCAAGATGAAGCGGAGAGACGCCCCCTCTGTCGGTAACTGCACCTCGGCGCCAGGAGCGGCAACCGCGCCCGCACCAATGACGCCGCGCCGCGACCGCGCGTTACCTTGTGTCGACATCCCCTCTCCCCCGTCACGCGATCAGTCGAGTTGCAGCACCATGGCTTTCAGATAGGCGGTCTCCGGCAGGCCCGGATGAATCGGATGGTCGAGCGCCGCGCCGCTGCTCAGAAGGATGCGGCCGTTGCGCTCGGCATCGCGCAGGCCGCGACGGACCTGCTCGGCGAACAGCGGCGGATCGACGAGATGCGAGCACGAGGCCACGAAGAAGAAGCCGCCCTTGGCGACCAGCGGCGCCGCCAGACGCACCAGCTTGCGATAACCCTGGGCACCGATCTTGAGGTCCTTGCGGTTCTTCACGAAGGCCGGCGGATCGCAGATCACGACCTCGTAGCTGCGCGGCTTCTGCTTCTCCAGCGTGTCGAACACCTCGCCCTTCTGGAGCGTCACGATCTTGCCGACCTCGTTCAGCTCGACGGCCCGTGCGGCGGCGTCGAGGGCAGGCTGCGACCGGTCGAGACAGAGGACCGACTTCGCGCCGTGCTTCGCGGCCAGGACACCGAAGCCGCCGCTGTAGCAGTAGGCATCGAGGACGCGCGCGTCCTTGGCCAGGCCCGCCATGAAGCGCCGGTTGTCGCGCTGGTCGTAGAACCAGCCGGTCTTCTGCCCGCCTGAAAGGTCGGCCACGAAGCGGGCGCCGTTCTCGATCAACTCGATGCTGCCCGCCTCGCCCTTCGCCACCACGACCTCGCGCGGCAGCCCCTCGAGCACGCGCACCGGCGAGTCGTTCTTGAGGATGATCGTCGTCGGCGAGAATTCCGCCTCCAGCGCCTCGAGGATGACCGGCGTCAACGCGTTCATGCCGGCGGTATTGACCTGCACCACGAAGGCATCGCCGAACCGGTCGATGATGACGCCCGGCATTCCGTCGGCCTCGGCATGGATCAGCCGGTAATAGGGCACGCCGACCAGCCGGTCGCGCAGGGCGGCGGCCTGGGCCAGCCGGCGGCCGAAGAACAAGGCATCGACCTGCGCTTCAGGGTTCGTGCTGAGAACGCGGGCGGCGATCAGCGAATGCGGATTGAAGGTCACGAGACCCAGCGCCTCGCCACCCGGCGCCCGCAGGGTCGCCAGGCTGCCCACGGGTATCGCCTTGGCATCGGCGTCCATCAGGATCTCGTTCGAGAAGGCCCAGGGGTGGCCGTCACGGACGCGACGATCCTCGCCGGCGCGCAGGATGACGGAGGGGAGCTTTTTCGGGGCCAATTCTATTCTCCTCGGGCGACGCCATCGCGCCGCGGATCGGCCCCCCCTTCCCACCCGTCGCCCGTGCGTCGGATGGCGGTCAGGCCGCCTTCATGCCGGCGGACTTGTACTTCATGGCCCAGCGCGCGCAAGGCGGCCGCATGGTCGGCGATCGGCGTCCCCTCCTCCAGTTCGGTCGCATCGTTCAGATTGATCACCCGCGGCAGGTCGACGGCGGCCTGGGCCGACAGGTCCCAGTCCAGCATGCCGATCAGGGCCTGCAGCGTGTCGCCGATGATCCTGGCCCCGCCCGCCGAGCCCACCGCCGCCACCAGTCTGGACTCCCGGTCGAGAACGAAGGTCGGCGACATGGAGGAGCGCGGACGCTTGCCCGGCTGCACCCTGTTGGCGACCGGCTTGCCGTCCAGTTCGGGCCGCGGCGAGAAATCGGTCAACTCGTTGTTCAGAAGAAAGCCGCGCACCATGATCTGCGCCCCGAACGGCGCCTCGATGGTCGTCGTGAAGCTCACCGCGTTGCCCCAGCGATCGACGATGCTGACATGGCTGGTGCCGCGCTCGACATAGCCCGGCGGCACGCCGGGACCGACCTTGCCCATGCTGCGGTCCGGCGACATCAGCTTGCGGCGCTCCGCGAGATAGGCGGGCGACAGCAGGCCGGACACCGGAACCTCCACGAATGCCGGATCGGCGACGTAGCGGTCGCGATCGGCGAAGGCGAGCCGGCTCGCCTCGGCGATCAGGTGGATGGCCCTCAGGTCGTTGGGTGCATCGCGCTGGAGGTCGAAGGGCTGGACCAGCCCCAGCACCTGCAGGGTCGCAAGGCCGCCCGACGACGGCGGCGGCATGCCGCACACGACCCAGACCCTGTAGGGACCGCACACGGGTTCTCGCCTGATCGGGCGATAGCCGGCCAGATCGGCCATCGAGAGCGTACCGGGCCGACGGTGGGTACGCACCCGCTCGACCATCTCGGCAGCGATCGCGCCTTCGTAGAGAACGCGCGCGCCCTGCGCGGCGATCAGACCCATCGTCGCGGCGAGGTCGGGATTGGAGATGCGCTCGCCCCGCTTGCGCGGCGAGCCGTCGGCGTGGAAATAGGTCTCGCGGATCGCGGCTTCCTCGCGCACTGACGGGATCCGCTCGAGCCAGGAGGCGAGGCGCGACGAGACGAGGAAGCCGTCCCGCGCGGCGACGATCGCCGGGCCAAACAGATCGCCCCAGGCAAGCTTGCCGTGTTCCCTGTGCGCCAGTTCGAGCATGGCGGCCAAGCCCGGCACGCCGACCGAGATACCGGAGGCCACGGCCGCACGATAGCCCAGCGGCTTGCCGTCGGGCGCCAGGAACATGGTCGGGCTGGCGCCGGCCGGTGCCGTCTCGCGGCCGTCATAGACGGCAATCGCATGGCTGGCGCCATCGTAGTGCAGCAGGAAGCCACCCCCACCGATGCCCGACGCGTGCGGCTCGACGACGCCCAGCACCATCTGGACGGCGATCGCCGCATCGACGGCGGAACCGCCGCGACGAAGCACCTCCAGCCCGGCCTCGACCGCCAGCGGATGGGCCGCCGCCACCATCGACTGCGGTGCCGCCTGCGCATCCGGCGCGCGCCCGGCCGCGAGCAGCAGCAGTGCGACACCGAGCAGGCGACCGAACGTCATGCGCGGCGCGCGACGATGAAGAGACGACGGAAGGGAAACAGCGTGATGCCGTCGGGTCGCGTCGGATAGGCCTTGGCCAGCAGCGCGGCGTAGGTTTCGTAGAACCGGGTGCGCTCCGGCTCCTGCAACAGTTCGAGGTAGGGTCGCAGACCCGTCGACGAGGTGTATTGCGCCACCGGATCCTTGCCGGTGAGGGGTTGCTGGTAGATCGTCTCCCAGACCTCGAGATCCGAGCAGAGCGGCTTCAGCACGTCGTAGTAGCGATCCGGTTCCTCGACGCGCACGATCGGACGCACCTTGGTGAGCCTGTCGCGCCATGGACCGGCCTGCGCGGCCTCCTGCATCGACGCGTGCGAGGGCGCCTCGTGATTGCGCGGCATCTGGATCGCGAGCTGGCCGCCGGAGGGCAGCAGCTTCAGCAACCCCGGGAACATGTCGATATGTCCGTCGAGCCATTGATAGGCAGCGTTGCTGTAGAGAATGCCCGGCGGCAGGCTTGGCTCGAAATGCGCAAGATCGCCCTTGGCGAAGCTGACGCGCGCATCTGCCGTCTGGCTGCGCGCCTTGGCGAGCATCTCCTCCGACGAGTCGATACCGATGACCGGTGCCTCGGGAAAGCGCTCGGCGAGGATGCGCGAGATGTTGCCCGCGCCGCAGCCCAGATCGTAGATCGCATGCCCCGGCCGTGCGCCGTTCGCCGGATCGAGACGGCCCATCAGGTCGAGCGCGGGCCGCGTGCGGTGGTCGGCGAACCTTAGGTAGAGGTTGGCATCCCACACGGTGGACTTGGCGTCGCTCATGTCACTTCTCCTCGAATGCCTCGTCGACCGGCACGCGATAGGCCGTCGCGATCTTGTTGCCCTTCTGCGCGGCCAGCACGACCGCCATGAACTCACCGAACATCTCGTCGGTCATGCCCTTCTGCCGTGCCATGTAGCCGTGCGAGTTGATGCAGTAGTCGCACTGGTTGGCGATCGAAACGGCGAGGTAGATCAACTCCTTGGTGAGGCCGTCGAGCGTGCCCGGCGCCATCACCGCCTTCATCTCGGCGGCGAAGCGTTCCATCGTATCGGGATGGCGGGCCAGTGCCTTCCACACATTGTTGATGTTCGCCGGATCGCTGCCGCGCGCCTTGGCGATACCCTCGACCACCGCCTTGGCCCGCGGGTTCATGTCCTCGTACTCGGTCAGCTTGGCCATCGTTGCTCCACGAATGAAAAGGCCGGCAGTGTGCCGGCCCCATCTTGGCGTTTTCGCGTAAATTGTCAGTACAGAAGGGGCGGTCAGTACATATGCTGGCCGCCGTTGATCGACAGCGTCGAGCCGGTGATGAAGCCGGCATCGTCGGCGATCAGGAACATCACGCCGCGGCCGATCTCCTCGGCCTTGCCCAGCCGGCCGACCGGGATCTTGGCCACGATCTTTTCCAGCACGTTGGCCGGCACGGCCGACACCATGTCGGTGTTGGTGTAGCCCGGCGCGATTGCATTCACGGTGATACCCTTGGGCGCGCCTTCCTGGGCCAGCGCCTTGGTGAAGCCGTGGATGCCCGACTTGGCCGCGGCATAGTTCACCTGGCCGTACTGGCCGCCCTGGCCGTTGATCGAGCCGATGTTGACGATACGGCCGAAGCCGCGCGTGTTCATGCCCTCCCACACCGCCTTGCTCATGTTGAAGCAGGAGCCGAGATTGGTGTCGATGACGGCCTCCCACATGTCGCGCGTGAGGCGACGCATCGTGGAATCTCGGGTGATGCCGGCGTTGTTCACCAGGACCTCGACGGGCCCTAGATCTTTCTCGATCTGGCCCACAGCGGTCTGACAGGCCGCGAAGTCGCAGACGTCGAATTTGTAGACCGGGACGCCGGTCTCGGCCTTGAATTTCTGGGCAGCCTCGTCGTTGCCGGCGTACGTCGCGGCAACCTTGTAGCCCTTGTCTTTCAGCATCCGGGAGATGGCACCGCCGATGCCCCGCGTTCCGCCCGTCACGACTGCTACCCGTCCGGCCATTTTTTCCTCCCTGGTGATCGCGCCTCCGCAGTCTAGCCGGTTATCCCCCATCGCAGGCAAGCGTCAGATCGATGTCGCCTCGATGTCGGAATTGAACGACGCCGCCGGATAGAGGCGGTCGGCGTCGGGGCTCTAGAACGCCGACATGAAGCCCTTCACCGCCCTGCTCGGCGCCGCCGCCGGGACCCACGCCGCCGACCAGATGGCGCTCGCAACCCTGCCGCTCACCGCGACCCTCGTATTGGGCGCGGGTCCGGACCTGCTCGGCGTGCTGGTCGCCGCGCAGAGTGCAGCCTGGTTGCTGGTCTCCCTGCCGGCCGGCGCCTGGATCGACCGCTTGCCGCGCCGCCGCATGCTGATCGTGGCGCTGGCGCTCGGTCTCACCGCCTCGATAGTGGCCGTCGCGGCCGCGGCCACCGGCTATGTCTTGCTGCTGGGCCTCGCCGCCATCGCCGGCGCGTCGGGCACCGTCGTCTATGTCCTGACCTCGGTCTCGCTGCTGCCGAGCCTGGTGGCGGCCGGTGACCTGTCCCGCTCCAACGCGCGTCTCGAACTGGCGCGTGCCGTCGTCAGTCTCGCCGCACCGTTCGTGGCCGGCCTGCTCGCCCAGCACCTGTCGCCGACCTGGGGTTACGCGCTCGCGGCCCTCGGGGCCGCCCTGGCGTTGCTTTGCGTGCTCGCGCTGCCGGAGGGAACGGCCCCGACGACCGCGGCCGGGCGTCCTACCCTCGCCAGCGCCATCCGCCTCGGCACGGCCTTCGTCGTGCGCAACGATCTGCTGCGCGGCATCAGCCTCTGCGCGATCTTCTGGAACTTCGCCTTCTTCGCCCTGCTCGCGATCTGGGCGCCGCTGGCGCTGGGACCGCTCGGCCTCGACCCGGCGCATATGGGCCTCGCGCAGTCGGCCTACGGGGCCGGGCTGATCCTGGGCGCGCTGGCGGCGCCGTTCTGCGCCCGCCGCCTGCCACCGTTCGTGACGCTGATCTTCGGACCCGCCGTGTCGGTGGTCGCGGCCTTCCTCTTCCTGGCCGCGCCCGAGGGCCATGGCTTTGCCCTCGCGGCGGGCGGCTACTTCCTGGTGGGCTTCGGGCCGATGCTGTGGCTGATCTGCCAGACCACGGTACGCCAGCTCGTGACGCCGTCGCCGCTGATGGGCAGGGTCAACGCCACGGTCCAGACCGCGATCTATGGCGTCCGGCCGCTGGGCGCCCTGGCCGGCGGGCTGGTTGCGGCACACGCCGGACTGCACGCGGCCCTGCTGTTGATCGCCGTGGCTTTTGCGCTGTCGACCCTCGTCATCGTCCTGTCACCGCTGGCGCGCCTGCGCGTCCTGCCGGCCCCAGCGACAGCCTGAGGCTTGACCCGCAGGCCGGTCCGTCGGACTTTGCCGGCGGAGGTCGTTGCATGAAGAAGTTTCTAGGCGCCGCGTTGGTGGCGCTTTCCCTGTCCGCCTGCCAGAACTCGCCGTCGCCTTGGTACCAGGCCTACGGCACGACGTCCTTCCCGGTTGCCAGGGACGGCATGGCCGCTCTCTACATCGTGCGCGACACCGCCCCGCCGGAGGCGCCGAGCATTCCGATTTCCATGAGCCGCAACCCCGTCGGTGGACTCACGGGCTCGACGTGGATGCGTCTGGACCTGCCCCCCAATCCCTACGATCTGCGCGCCTTCGGCAGCGCCGACGAAAGCACCGAGCTGATCATCACCGTCGTGCCGGGCGAGACGCGCTTCCTGCTGGCGCAGCCCACGGGCACCGACAACGCCCAGCTCACCTGGCTCTCGCAGGAGGACGGGCGTCGTCTCGTCCGCACGGGCACGCAGGTCGGCAGCTATTACAATCCCTAGGATTCTCGCCGCTTCAGGCCCACCGAATCACCTCATCCTGAGAGTCTGGCCGGAAATGAATGCAGCTAAAACAAGAGGCTATGGACAGCCCCGATAACCCCACCCTGAGGAGTTGCTCATCGGTCGGGCCCGACCCCGAGGTATGAAGCTTGCTGTGTTGTGGCGCGCCGTTGGGGAGATTGGGTAAGATGGGCGCGGCGCCGGGACAGAGGTTGGCGTTTGCTTGGTGCAAAGAGAGCCCGTTGAGGAGTTGGACCCGGGACCCTGCGAGCACCCCGAACTGTTGCCACGGGCGGTCGTCCGCCCCGGAGCACGTATAGTAGACTTCGATATCGAGGGTTCCTCCTGGCGCTGCCCTGTCGCAGAAGAGGAGGACGAGCGATGCAAGTGCTTTACCCGCGATGTGCGGGCCTGGATGTCCACAAGGATACGGTGGTGGCCTGCGTTCGGTGCGTATCCGAGCCGGAGCATCACGAGACGCGCAGCTTTGCCACGACGACGCGGGGATTGCTGGCGCTGGGCGAATGGATCGTCGAGCACGCCTGCAGTCATGTCGCGATGGAGGCGACCGGCATTTACTGGCGGCCGGTCTGGCACGTG
>Ga0209284_10000269_pt1 | contig 84859 bp, 64 predicted proteins | sample FRY03_FD_187211 | JGI IMG/M metagenome (GOLD analysis project Ga0209284, IMG submission 187211) | Freshwater microbial communities from Lake Fryxell liftoff mats and glacier meltwater in Antarctica - FRY-03 (SPAdes) (version 2) | ecosystem: Environmental > Aquatic > Freshwater > Ice > Glacier... | reverse complement strand
GATCGTGGGAGTCAGTATTGCAGTCATGCCTTTCGGTTGGCGCTGCGTCGCAACGGCATCGATTGCAGCATGAGTCGCAAGGGGAACTGCTGGGACAACGCCGTGGCGGAGAGTTTTTTCGCGACGCTGAAGAAGGAGCTTGTGCATCAGTGCGACTACGCGGATCAGGCCGAAGCTCGTGCAAGCCTCTTCGAGTACATCGAAGTGTTTTATAATCGAGTTCGGCGTCATTCGGCTCTGGGCGGAATAAGTCCGGAGCAGTTTGAGCAACAGGGATGAACTTCAGTGCAGCGTCATCGCCTTGCGGCAGACCTGTTTGAAGAGGTCCTTCAGCGGCTCCTTGTTCGATGAAAAGAACGTCGCCAGCGTGGAGTAATCGGGCGTGCAGCCTTCAGCCAGTCACATGAAATCGAGATTGTGACCACACGCATATTCGAGCGGGCGACTGGTGCGAAGGCGTCTCATCATGGCGTACAGCCAGAGGCCGGCGAGGACTTGCGGATGAATCGGCGGCTGCCCGGGCCCACCACGTTTATACTTCGCTTCCCACGGAGACCAGTCGAGCGTCCGCAGCGTTTCATCCAGCAGCCGGACTTCATGATCCTGAGGAAGCATGTCATCCAGCGTCGGTTGAAAAAGCGTGCTCTGTTCCCTGACCAACACCGGCTGCGCCCATCGATACGTCTTCCCCATCACATCCCACTCCCGAGACCAGCCTCAATTTCCGCATCCAGCCCCAGGATAGCGCGACCCCGGCTCGATATTCAGGTCAAATCGCTGGATTTGCGGAATACTTCAACAGTCCCCATGGAATCGAGATCACACCGAACCCCAACGGGGTTTCACAACTTTTGATGTCTGAACACAAAAACCGCATTTGCGATGTGGAACCCCGTTGGGGTTCGGACGTTTTTGTGCCGCTTTTCCTGGGGTGCGCTGTCTTAACGGCGACTCCAGACTTTGTTGTAAAACCCCGTTGGGGTTGAGCGTGCCCGGAAATCACGTGGCCTCCGCCCCAACGGGCAACGCCGTAAAGGGTTTTGGATTGCATTTTTCACGTATTGAAAATGGTCTAACAAGTGCGATTCAGTCCCGGCAGGGACGATAGCTCCATGCCGGTGACGAAGTCACCGGTAACGTTTTCCCTATAAACCCCTGAGACCCGGAGGGACGACAGCAAGACGCACATGACCTTCGCCGCCGTCCCTGCCGGAACTAAATCGCATGCGCATTAATGACATCTTTAGATCGCCAAACAAAAACAGACTGCCTCTGTTAAGCAGAGGCAGTCTGGCGATTGATTGCAGGAAACTAAGAAACCTCCTTTCCTGTCGTGTTCATCGTTTTTAAAGACATGTTTCCATGTCAGTCATTATTGTCCCGCAATTGGCATAGTACTGCGATTCGCAGCGCTGACGGTTGCCAGTTCTACAACACTCAGGGTTGCCGGATCGGCTTGGCTGATTCGGATCGTGGTGACTCCGTTCAACAAGGCCAACTGGGTTGCGTCCCGGAGAGAGAAGGCGAGGGTAACCAGATTCGCAGTCTGGAATTCGGCTTCAAACGTCGTTGTGAAGGCAATGACATTGCCTTCGGCATCGAGGAACTCTGCGGTCAGACCTTTCGCCATGACGACGAAGTCAGCACCTACACTACCATCATTGTTAATGAGACCATTGTCATTCGACAAAACATCAACAGGTACATCCCTCACCAGCACGTCCAATCGATCTTTCTTGGGGCGGCGATCCTTAATCAGGACATTACCTGTCACGAACTTAATCAACGATTCGTCTGGGATGACTGGTTCGAGAGGATCGACTGGAGTTGACAAGTCTACAGGAGCAGCACCACCGACCGGCGGTGTCACAACTGGAGGTGTCACAACAACTGGTGGTGTCACAACTGGTGGGGCGACATTAGCGTTCACGGCTGCCATCAGATCACTGATACGCTTCGTCATTGCCTGTCGGCGGTCATTGATGTCGACAAGCAGAGCATTCTGCTGGACAGGAGTGATGGCTTCGCTGTTAAATTTCATATTCACGGCCTGAGTTTCGGCATTGAACTCAGCCTGAGCTTGATTCATCTGCTGATTCAGCTCCATCATCTTTGCGTCGTTGGATCGGGCGATCTGATCCGCCGTCATACCGGCTCCGGTCACAACCGGCGGTGTCACAACTGGTGGTGTCACAACTGGTGGTGTCACAACTGGTGGGGCGACAGATCCGGCATTAGCATTGCTAGAACCCGACTTTGGTGTCGTCGCACCGATACGATCGGTAAACATTGGAAATACCGCATTGGTCCCCTGAGCGCCGGTAGCTTCAAGCACGACCATATCGTCAAGAGCTATTCCGTTTGGTCCTGGAAGATGACCGTTTGGAATCGTTAGCTCCGGATGGTCGAATGGCGCACTGCGGTGACGAACTCGTTCGTCCGTAAGCGTCCGCATGAATGCGGCAATTTGGGCAATTCGCTCGGGTTTTCCCAGCAACTGACCAATCGGATGCATATCGTCATCGAGATGTGGATTGTCAGGGAAGTCACCGCCACGGGCATAGAAATTCACCGTATCTTCAAGAGTGGCATAGTTTCCGGTGTGGAAATAAGGAGCCGACAGTTCCACATTTCGCAGAGTCGCCGTCTTGAAATGACCTTCAACCGTAGCGGCAAGGGTCATGTTCGTGGGCAAGTTCGGCCACTGCTGAGACGGCGGGACCAGCATCGCGGGCGTGGTTACGCCCGTGGCCAGCTTTGAGAGTGAAATTGGCCCAAATGGCAGGTCCATGCGACCAATGCCGGCATCCAGATTCTGATCCTGGACACCGATGTTGTAGAAGCCGTTGTCGTACAGGCCTTCTGAAATATGCGCTAGCCCCATGGCTTCAATTGGTTTCCCAAGAGTGTCGAAGGTTGCGCCCGCAAACATCGCACCATGGTGACAGGACGTGCAACCAACGCCGCCGCTGAAGAATCTGTCCATGCCTTCTTTTTCGTCATACGTCAAAGCTACGTCTTCGCCGCGAACAAACTTGTCGAAACGACTCTCATCAGAAATCAACGTGCGTTCGTACGCCTGAATGGCAAGTCCGAAGAACAGAGCAAAGTTGGCTTCCATCTGTGTATAGCCAGCCACAGGTTCGCCGTCGTAGTTCCAGTAGATCGGCTTGAATGCCTGACGTACCAGATCTGCATAATGTGTGTCCAGACCAACACCGTTATCGGCGACGAGTGAACACAGGACGCTGTCATTCGCATGGACCTTCTGCAGTCCCAGAGGGCGAATACTCACGTCGAGCATCTTCCTGCCGACTTCATGGAAGTCTCGAGCACCATCCGGACCATGGGCCATTTCAGTTCCGCTGCCAGGAGGGCCTACGGCCTGAGAAGCCAGTGACGAGAAGTCGACAAGAAAGTTCGTATTCTTTGTGATAACTCCACTGTGGTTTTCCCAGACACCCGCATTCGGGTCCTGAGTCCCAAAGATGTTCTCACCGTTGAAGAAACGATGTGCGCGTCCGTCCCAGAACTGTCTTACAAAGAATGCTGCATTGATGACGTTAGGCGCATTTCGCCCAGTCACCTGGCGCGTGCGTGACGCAACTGTTCCATTCAGCGTGAATTTTTCAATCAGTTCCTGATCAGTCGGTGCGACACCAATATCTTCGCCGGGAGGATTCACTTCAACGAAGTTTTCTTGTATGACACCTTGGGAGCCCACGATGTCATCTAGGCGGCCATCTTCCCCCACGAAGTCAGACAGCTTCAGTTCGAGATTACCACCGCTGGCCAACTGGTTCTTTGTACGCCAGTCGGCTCCACCAAAGTTATGGCAGGTCGCACAGGAGGTTTTGTTATCCGAACCTACCTGGACGTCCCAGAATAAAGCTTTGCCCAACTGGATAGCCGCAGTCTCGTCTTGAATCACAAGATCATTCACTGTTCCCAGATTTGTGAAAGAACGATCGACAACAACCGGAGTGGGCAGCGATTCCTTGCTTAACGCAAGTTCACGCAACTGGTCCATGTCCAACGGCTCAGGATGATCAATGTCCTCAACTGCTCCGGGCTGAGGATTGACGGCGTCTCGCAGGACATTCGTCTCGGCATTCTGACGTCTTGACAAAGACTGCTTCTCTTCGTCCTGACGCTTATGCAATTCAACGAGCTGAGCATGCAGTATTTCGACCGCCGCATGGTCGACTGGCGTTGCGGAACCCAATTGCTCAATCGCCCGAATCACGGCCTGGCGTTGAATTTCATGCTGGCGAAGCAACTGCTCCAGTTGCTGCTGCTGTTGCTGCAGGGCAGACTGCAGCGCCTGCTGCGGATCAGCTTGCTGACCGTCGCTTGTTCCAACAAAGGACAATAGCGAGGCCGAGAAAGTTGCTGACAGAAGCAGTGCGGACCACGCCCTGCGGCGATTTTTCCTAAATTGCAGGACAAATTGTCCTGCTTTTAACGGGACATCAAACAACATCATTGTGGATTTCCTAAAAACGATCGTCCGAGATTGGAATTGCAAGAAAGTCTTGCGACCGTCCTCCAAAATAGGTTTGGCGGCAACCTGTAGCGAAAACACTTCCCTGGAATTCGCGAGTTGTCCGAACAGTAGATTTTATGCAGGATGCCTAATCTTCAGAATCATTACGTTCGCGCCCGGGTTCCCCTATTTTGCAGTCGGTCAATCCCCCATGGCGATTGCGTGCGTCTCAAATTCAGCTTTGTGCAAATACGCAGACAGGGGTGAGTTTTGCTGTCGCGTGAGGGTTTCCACTCATGTGCATCGCAGCTAAGGATTTTGACCGGTGGCTTGTGCCGAAGCACGACAACTGGATCAAAAAAGCCACTGCTGGCTGAGGATTCGATGGCGTTCCGTTCTGTTGGCTAAAATTAAATTGCCATAAAGTGTGAGAAGCGTCCACAGAACAAGCTCTCGGATTCCTTCTGCAACAGTGTGTTGATGAGTTCGCGGCATCGCGACCACGAAAACCAGCAACGGCGACGACATGTCACTTGACCCACCAGCAAAGCAAAGAAAGCGAAGAAAGACTGAAAGGGGCAACCCTTCTCAGTATTATCTGATCGCGACGTGCTTTCTGTTGGGCGTTGTGGCAGTGCTGATTCTGCCTCTGGAAAAGGTGCGGTTTGACGTTGCCGGGGTGGCGGATCCAGCGGAGCAGTCGGCTCCGGCGGCGTCTGAGGCCTATACGGAGTCTTTTTTGCACGATATTTATCCTTCCCGCGATCCTGCTTCCCGCGATTCTGTGGGAGGTCGCAGAAGGCCCGATCGGGAATCGGCTGCATCAGAATCGGCTGCATCAGAATCGCAGGCGAATTTCGATCCTGTGCAGCAGCGCATCTCGGAAGAAGACTTCCAGGGACAGTCAGCGCGGAGTGACGAGGATGGTTCGGTCGAGCGTGCGGAACCCTTGTTTGCTCACCGGAGATTGAATTCGCAAGAGGGCAACGGTCGATCGCGAAGTCGTGGCATGAATCCAGTATCCTGGCAGACGCAGGCAGCTTTGGAAGTTCCGGACGTTCCGGCGCCCCCGGCCGCTGTGTTCTCCGGGTCCGTCATTTCTCAGCCCGCGTTTCCACCTCTGGGATTTTCATCAAACATTCAGCCGAATGGTGCGTTGGCTCCGAATCCTGCGGGAAGAGGTTTGGCGGCTGACTCGGCCCGAATCGTCTTCAATTTTGGCGGGGCTCCATGGTCCGTCGTATTGCAGAAGCTGGCGGAAGAGGCTGGCTTTGCGCTGGAGATGAAAGCCAATCCCCCCGGAGTCTTTAGCTACACCGATCCGGCCGGCCATACCGTGGCGGAAGCGATTGACATTGTGAACGGGTTCCTGATCCGGGAGGGATTCATTCTGCTTCGCCATGGTCAACTGATGCTGTTGGTTTCCGTGGAGGACGTGCCTTCTCATCTGGTCGAACGACTGCCTGAAGAGGAACTGGAGAATCGAGGGCGGTTTGAACTGGTCGCAGTTGAAGTCGCGATCAATGAAGCGTCCGCCGAAAATCTAACGGAAGAATTGACGCCCCTGATGACGAAACTCGGGAAGATCATCCCGGTCGCCTCGGCGAATCGGATGGTGGTCACCGATCTGCGTGAACGGTTGCAGGAGATTCTCGGATTGATCAAAAAAGGAGATATTGAAACAGCCAGTATTCGCAGCGAAGTGATTTTGCTGAAGAACACCCAAGCGGAAGATGTTGTCAAATCGCTCCAGCAAATGATGGGCGCGGCAGTGGCAGTGGCCGCCAATGGAGGCACAGGTGGCAGTTCAGCGGGAAATGGCGCTCCTGTTGTTTCCGTTGTGGAAACTAACTGCATAATTATCCGTGGGCGAGAACCTGCGCTGAAGAAGATTCGTGACCTGGTCTCGGATCTCGATCGTCCGCCGGCTCAGGTATTTATTCAGGCCATGCTGGTTGAAGTTGAACTTTCTGATACAGACGAATTCGGCATTGAACTGGGTGTGCAGGACAGCCTGCTGTTTCGACGCAGTGTCGTGGACGATGTCTTGACGGTGACGGATTCCTTTGCGGACCCGGGGACCGGAATTATCACCACAACACAGCGAATTATTAATCAGACAACGACACCCGGATTCAATTTCAATAATTCCCCGATCGGAAACAACACGTCCGCCAACCCCCAGCGTTTTGCGGGGCAGGCGCTGTCCAATCTGAGTGTTGGCCGCATGAACCCGGATGAAGGTTATGGTGGCCTTGTGCTGGCGGCAGGCAGTGAATCGCTCAGCGTCCTTCTTCGCGCACTGAAGGCAAATCGCAAAGTCAATATTCTAAGTCGCCCGACGATCCGAACGGTTCATAATCGCAAAGCTTCGATTCAGATGGGGGCTCAGGTTCCTGTTGTGGACGGCGTTTCGCTGGGGCCGACAGGAACGGCCAATCCCGTTGTCCGGCAGGATAAGGCGGGAATCATTCTGGAAGTGACGCCCAAGATTTCCGATACCGGAGTCATCTATATGGATGTGAAGGCGGAGAAAAGTGAATTCCGCCGCGGCCCTGGTTCCGGGACACCGATCTTCACCGATGCTACCAACGGAAACGTCATTGAAGCGCCGATCAAGGACATTACCGAGGCGATCGCGACAGTGAATATCACCAGTGGTCAGACGGTCGTACTCGCCGGAATGATCACTTCGGGTGACGTTGAGTCGATGCGAAAGATTCCGATCATCGGAGACTGGCCAATCGTCGGCCCGTTGTTTCGGTATGAATACTACTCCCATAAACGCAAAGAGCTGCTGATCTTTCTGACCCCGGAGATCATTTATAACGACGATGATGCGCGTCGCATTTCTCAGCGGGAAATTGAACAGTCAAAAATCGACGTGATGTCGCTTCCTAATGTGATGGCATGTCCTCCCGAAATCCTGTCCGATCCGGAGCTTCTCTTTAACGATGCTCAAGCCCCTGCGCCTGGTTTCAAACCGATGAACGACTGGTACGTCCCGACGTTCCGAAAATGGGGACAATCTGAGACAGAGAACGCCCCGATCATTGATCGCTCGGCCGCCATTGATCAGTTTCTGACGCCTGCACCACGTGTAACAACCGGACATTCTTTCACGGCACCGTCTGGTGGAATGTCGACTGGCGATGGGCCGCCAATGGGAAATGCGGAAACTCAGGATGCCTATTTTCCGGCCAACTCTGGTTTCGGGGAAATTCAAAACTATCAATCGTCCCCGGAATTTATCCCGCCACGAATGTCAACACGATCCGGCACGAACACTCCACGGGGAGGAATCCCGCGATGATTTGCCAAGACACAGTAGCGCAGGCCGCCTGCAAACCCGAGCCGCCTCAAGACGTTTATCTCGATCTCAATAGTCGGTTCGGGGCGGTTGTGAACCGCTCCGGTTGCGTGGCGTTGCTGTGTTACATGCTCTGTGGATGCACAATGCTGAACGAAAATTTACCGCTGCTGAAGAAGTCAGATAAGCCGGCGGATGTGCAAAGAATTCTGACCATGTGGACGTTCTCATCACAGGAAGAGCCGGACGGTTCGAAGACTCCGGGCTTTGTCGGCAAGATTCTGTTCTTTGAAGCGGGTTCTGACAAACCCGTTGAAGCGTCAGGTTATATTGAAATTCAGGTCCATGAGCAGCAGGCAGAGGAATGGCGGCTGCGCAGGAAATTTGTCAGTGAGCCGGATGTCTGGAAACGCAACGCGCGCCAGACAGCTCTGGGCACCGTTTATGACGTGTTTGTTCCCCACGAAACCTTAATCAATCAAAGGTATTCGCTCGTGTTGAAGTATCGGAGTTTGACGGGTCAGTTCGTGTCTTCGCCGCAATCTCAATTGCCTTAGATTAAGCAAGAATATTGTAGTCTCCTATGATTCATCATCAAAAACAATCTCCAGCCGCTAACAATGCGTCTCTCGCCTCCCGACGAGGGCAAAGACTGTGTTTGCGCCTGCAGATATTGGTGACCGGAAGGGTGCCCATGTCGCGGCGATGTTACTGGAGCCTGATGTTGATCGCCGGCCTGTATAGTCTGGCGCTGAATCCCGCGGTTCAGGCGGGCGATCAGGGAAAGGCGGCCGCTTCCCCTGCGCCGCCGGTCAAGTATGTTTCCAATGGTCAGTTTTCAATTCCGTTTGAGATTAGCCCCGCCAATGACCCGCGTCTGAAAGCCATCCTGTTATTGCAGGATCGGGAGACCGGCGGTTGGAACATGTGGAAGAGAGAGGCGGCTTCCAAAAAGATGTTTTCGCTGACGGGAGTGAAAGACGGGGAATATCATCTGGCTGTGCGTTCCTTCTATGATGACGATCCCGAAGCCGTTGAGAGAATCGTGATTCCGACAGATCCGGAATTGGTCGTGATTGTAGACTCACGCGCTCCAGTGCTAGTTCTGACCATGATCCAAACCGGCTGGAATGAACCGCAGATTGAGTGCGTCATTGCAGAAAGTTATCCGGATCCCGCCAGCCTTCGAGTTTTCTCGGTGCCATCCGCGCCCGGAAAATCGCCTCAGCAACTGGCGGCCAGGATCATGTCCATGAACAATGAAGGCCGCCACTGGCTCTGTCGAATTGAGTGTCCGATGCGGAATGGTGTATCCCGGATTCGAGTGGAGTTACGAGATCGGGCCGGCAATCTGGGACGTGAAGATCTTGCGGTTTCCGGGCTGCGTAAGCCCGCACCGGTGATCAGAACTGCGACTTTTGAAGCACCGATTTCCGATAGTGATTCTGCGGAGGCACAAGGTGACAACCCCGTAGACAGGCAAGAAGGCCAGGAGTCGTCAGCGAAGAATGGTCAACGTGGTAAGGTAAAAACGGAATTGTCTCCGTTTACAGATCGAGAAATCGCCGGGATTGGCTGGCAGAATCAGGAAGGCCAGCCAAAGGCCAGGCGAAGTCCTCCGGTCATCAGACTAGTCTCTGGAAATCAGTCGGAGGACGGGGAGCAGGACGGACTCGTAGAACTGCAGTTCGGATTGCCTCCTGACGAATACACGGGAAAACTCCAAGGGCTAGCACCAGAAGAGTCGGAAACTGATCTGGGCCAACCGAGTCTGATGTCAGTCGACAAATTACCATCATTGAATTCCCTCGAGCCGTTCCGTCGATTGGTGCTTGAGGTGCCTGAGGTGCCTGAGGTGCCGCAGGTGCCGCAGGTAAGGTCTGGCATTGACGTGACGGATTCATTTCCGTCTTCAGAAGCATACGGCGATTCCACTTCTGTGGCTGACTATGACATTCTGTTACGGTCTGCTCGAAACAGTGTGGCGCTAGGAGAATTTGAACAGGCTCTGACCAGATTCCGGGAGTGTATTGAACTCGAGCCGGCCCGGCTGGAAGCGCGTCGCGAATATGCTCATCTGCTGGCTTCTCGTCAGAACGCCGCCGCAATTTCGGTGTTGGAGTCGGTGCTGAGCACTGATCCGGCTGACAGTAAGACGGCCGCGATTCTGGCAGATATGCTGCTGAGTTCCGGACAGAGTGTGAAAGCCGAGACGATTTTGAAGAATGCCACCGCTCGTGTCTCAGACGAGCCTGAACTGAACCGGCTCATGGTTCAGGTTCTGATGGCCCGCGGACGGACTTCGGAAGCTGGACAATACTATGATCAGCATATGTCCGGAGCAAATACGTTTGAACCGGCTGTTCGCAAACAGATAATTTCAACGCTGCTGCTGCTGGGACGCCTGGATGAAGCCCTGCCATTGGCGGAGGCGGCTGCCAACGAAGTTCCCGGTGATCTTGCTGCGACAAAAGATTTGACCAGCCTGCTGGTTCAGTTGGGGCAATTTGATGCGGCTGCCGGAGCGGCCTTCGCTTTGAATCTTGATGATCCGGACAGTTGCCTGGAAGCCATCAGCTTAGCACGAACTCTCAGTCAGCAGGGACAATATGCAACTGCTCGGATGATTCTGAAGCGTGCCTTTGAGACAAATCCTCTGCACCCGGATGCTCTGTTGGCGGAAGCCGACCTGTTCCTGCGACAGGGATTTATTGAAGCCGCACGGAGTAGTCTTGAGCGAGGTGAATTCGCCCCTGAAGATCTGCGTGTGCTTGAACTCCGGGCCCGTATTCATTTGGCGGCGGGCGAGTTTTCACAGGCACGTGTCATCATCGGTTCACTTCTGTCTCGATCCAGCGACGTTCCCCTGATTCTGCTTCAGGGACGAGTTTACGAAGCGATGACCGCGTTCGACCTTGCCGAGCAGAACTATCAGTCGGCAATGGCCACATTTCCGGACAATGTCGAAATCCGAAATGCCCTGGCCAGTCTTTACTTGCAGGCAGGACACGAAGAGAAAGCTCTGGCCATCCTTGAGTACAGTCTGCAGCAGAAGTCGCGAAATCCGATCATCTGGAAAGTATGGGTTCAGGCAGCCATTCGGAACGGCGATTCCACGACAGCGATGACTCGTGTCCTGGCCGAACTGCAGAACCCGGAATGCGGGTCGGCTTTCAGCCAGCACCTCCATCGTCTCGCGGGCTTGATTTATTTTCATCAGAAAAACGTCGCCGCAGCCACAACGGAATTCGGATTCAGCGGCATCGAAACAAGTCTTCCGGCAGATGATCCGGACAGTGCTTATGCCTACTACATGTCTTTGACGGCGAATGGTGAGTCTATGCGTGCGGACGCGTTTCTCTCGAACTGCCTGACGACACCGGCCTTTGGAACACAGCTGGGGGCGATTGCCGAGAAGAATCACGAGTATTCGCTGGCCAAGCGAATCGTGCTGGAGTTGTCGGAACGTTACCCGGGCAATCAGACGGTACTTGAGCAGTTCTCATCGTTAATGAGTCGCCTTAGTGACCCGTCTGCTCAAAGTGCCTTTCAGGCTCTGCTGCAGCGGGCACCGCTGAGTATCCCCGCGCGTCATGGAATGGCGTTGCTGCTCTGGCGAAATCAAGAATTTGAAACCGCCATGGCTTTATATGAGGGTGTTCTCAGCGATGTTCCCGAACACCGTCATGCGGCAAGAGATCGCGCACGGCTTTTAAGGCAGTGGCAGGGGCGTGAGGCTGCCATTGCTGGCTATACAGAAGCCGAGAATGCGCTGAACAATCCGATTCTCTCGGATGTGCATCGAAGTCTGCTGGATGATCCCGGGCTGATTCGCAGCAATATTGGCTTCAATTCACTTTCAACTGAGCAGCTTTTTGCTCTGAGACTTGAGCGCGAGGCCACCTTCCTGGCTGACTGGCGACCAGACAATACGACGGCCGCTCTGCGGAGGCTGCAGGAGCTAAATCCTGATGATACACATGCAGCATTTCTGCTGGCTCAGCAGAACATCAGCATGGGAAGATACGCGGAAGCCGTGGATGCCCTGGAAAAACTGCTGGCTCGAGATCCCCTGCATGCTCAGGCGACCATAGCCCTGGAGCGAACACGTCAGCAATTATGGCCTCGGCTGGGATCAGATTTTTCCACGTTCTCGCAAAATGGACGACAAGGGCTTTCAGACATTTCCAGGACTCGCTTTGGAGCCAAATACTTTAAGCCCGTAGGAATGGGAAATGACGTCTTCTCGATCGGCTATACAAATATCTCGCTTCGTCCGTCAGGAAGTGATCAGGTTGCGGGGAATTCGCTGGATCTGGGATACCTCTGGAACGCAAGTCCCAATTTCAGAGTCAACGCCCAGATGAATGTTGAGCAGTACGACACGGGCTTCTCAACGCGGCCCGTCTTTCTAATCGATGCGAAATATCGAGTCCTCGATGGACTGAAACTGGGATTCGTCGGCCATCTGGAAAATGTTGCGGAGAACTCTGAGTCGGTCCGGCAGGATTTGTTTCGGTACGGCATAGGACCGACTATGGACTGGGATCTCTCGCAACGGTGGAAGTTACTGGCCGACTACGATATCCAGAACCACTCGGATTCGAATCTTGTGCAGAAATTTAATGTGCTCAACATCTACAAGTTCAGAACAGCGCCTCGGGAGTTGCGAGGAATTCTGCTATATCATTTTGAGGATTTCTCAAATCAGACGATTCGTAATCCGGATCCCAATATTCTGCCGGGAACAATCCACCCTTACTTTGCACCGCAACTCTTCAGTTATGTCAATATGGGACTAGAATGGCAACACTGGCTGAACCCCATGACGCCGGGAGAAAATGAATTCTCCTACACGGCTCGCTATGCAATACAATGGGATACCCTGAGTGTGTTTTACAATACGTTTGGTGCCGCGCTGAACTGGGACTTTACGGACACGCTGCGACTCTCCGTTTCGACGGATCAGATACTCTCGTCAGAATATAACAGTTCCAGTGTGATGGCGAACCTGATGATCAGTCTGCCTGGCGGCCGAAAATTCACGCCCGTCCGGAGAAAGTAAAGCTTTTCCTGGGGTGCGCCTCAGGCCGCAGCAAAGTTGGTATTTGGGGTAAAATTTGGGTAGCGGGATATCGTGAAATCGGTGTCGCTGCGTGAAGTGGATTCAGGCGGTGCAGGAAAAGCTCGAACAGGAGCGGCAACTTGCGTCAGACCGAGGTCGATCACGTGAGCAATGGAAGCAGAAGTGTGAGACCGCTTCGGCGCGGGCAGAGCAGGCCGAATTGCTGGCTCAACAGCGACTGGAAGAACTGGAACAGGCACACACGGAAACGACTCTGGTTTACGACGCCGCTCATCACGGATTCTTTCAACACTGCGACGTTGAGCTTGCCGCACATCTCCGCGCACGACGGACCGCGCTGCGCCATGCCTGCGTGGAGGCCGAGCTGATCACGTTCGCTCGTCATGAAAGTGCGTCCGCCAGGTCCGGCGAACGTCTGATGGGAAGTTCAGAGGTGGAAGACGCGTCTTTTCCCCTCACAAACCGTAAACAGATCTCACCTGATCGATGTCCCAATGCAACTCCAACTTTGCTGCTGCCAGTGGAACCCCGTTGGAGGCCGGACGTTTTCGAGCCGCTTTTCCTGGGGTGCGCAATCTCCACGGCGGCCCCAGGGCTTTGTTGTAAAAACCCACTGGGGTGGCGTGTGCCCGGACAGGCGAAATAACTCGTGCGACTGAAACCACGCACGACTCAACAGAAGAGGTCAACGCCTTTTCTGAAATCCTGCAATCATAATGTTCTGAGCGGAAAGTCCGGCATTGGAATAGGGCGATTCGGTCAACGGAATACCAAATGTTTCGGTTAGTTCGGACTGTTGCGTTGGGGGATTGGAAAAGTTCTAACGAAAGCAACATGAATTATGGACTAAAGAATTGGAGCGTCATAATTCGGTAGTCGGGTTGCGTTGACTAGACCCTGCCTGTGCGCTGGGGACGAATCATCCGACGCTCTCTCCGAACCAGACCTGCAAGTTCTGACTCGGGAAGTCAACTGTTCGAAACCAACATTGCTGCATCCGCTGTGAGTGGACTGCGGCACGATTCACTTTATTTTGTTCATCGGAGAATTCAGGTGCGAAAAAGGTATTGGAGTAACAAGTTACTTCGTCAATTTTTAACGTTGGGCTTGTTGGTCTGTTTTGTGTCGTCGTCGTTTGGTCTTGATGAAAAACGAACGACCGGAATGACGGTATTCTCCGTCGATGCTACGGGTCAGGAAACGGAACTCAAAACAGGATTCAATTTCGTTGTTGAGGGAACCGGCGGTCCAGGCACTCGGGTTTCTGCAAAGTTCGATGACGCGACTGCCAAATTGTTAGCTGGGAAAGTCCTCCGGTTAAAGCGATCCGGTGTCGTGATTGCTGAAACCGTGATGGGCAACCTGCCGGAAACAGCGGCGGAAACAACGCCGAATGCACAGACAGATTCGACGAACTCGCCCACTCCACTGCAGACGGCCACGAATGCCGAGAAGCAGGCCGTGGCCGCTGAACTTCAGAAGATCCATTTGGAAGAATGGAAAGATCTTCAGGAGCTGCATCAGGAAGAAATGGGTGACCTTCAGAAGCGTGTGCAGGCACCGGGATTGGATCAGACCGAGCAAAACAAAGTGCTTGCTGAAATGAAGACCGCGTTAACTCGTCAGGAAAACGATCGGAAGAATCTTGAAGGTCAGCAGAAGCAGGAGCGCGACCGCGTTCTAGCGACGCTGTTCGGTACGAATGGTCAGACGCCCGGCACCAATGCTGACATTCAGGCGATGATCGCACAATTGCCAGCAAGCACTCAACCAACAACTGGTGGCACACCGGCAACTGGTGGCGCACCAGCGGCTGCGACACCCACAGACATTGCTGGTTCCATCGCCACGGCGGCTCGAGGCAAGTTTTCCAACTTTCTGACCCTGCCAACGAATCCACTTTCCCCGGCCATGGCGTCGGATCTGACACCACCAATCACTGGTACCCAGGAAAAAGCTGCACAGCTGATTATTCGGGCGGTGTGGGTAATTGGACACTTCCAGCACGTGGCTCAGCACACTGACGGTGTGTGGGCGGGATCTGCCGGTGGAGCCGCGATTTCTGCGGGCGGTCAGCAGGTGGCAAACTTCCCAATTCCTGCGACAGCGACTGGCTCTGCGGTGATGCACCCGGCCCTGCGAAACGGTGGAACGGCCATTGAGTTTCCAAAATTCGTTCGCGAACTTCCGCCGATGGTGTTGGCTCGCCCGGTGGACGTGAGTCCGACGCCATTGAACACAGAAGAACTGCGTCGCGGCTACAGTCCTGCGGCGTGGGGTCAGATTGGCGTTGGTCAGGTTAAGCATGGGATTGCTCCCGAATACTGGCAGCATCCCGCCGACTGGGATGATAAACCAACCCACTTTTATGAACTCGTGATCAAGCCTGTGCTTTCTGATGTGCTGGGCGTCGGGATCATGACGCCGCTGTGGGGCTATAACGGCCATGTACCGGGCGATGCCTTCTTTGCTCGCGATGGCGAACCGATTGTGGTTCGAAACATTAATATGCTGCCTCATGATCGTTCGACTCACCTGCACGGCGGACATTCACCGTCGCACTCTGATGGGTCTCCTCACTTCACGGTCACGCCCGGCAATGCCCGTGACTATTACTATCCGAACATCTCTCCCCGCTATCGAGACCGCAATCTGGACATTCTGGAACGCACGGCCCAGACGGGCGAAGACTACATGACCGCAGCCGCGGCCCTGAACATTCCAATCTACATTTCCAAGGCAGGTCCAGCACCGGCGGGAGATGATCCTCCGGGCGGATGGCCGGCTGAAGCGGACGGGAATCCGGCTCGTCTGCAGCGCGTGCTTGGCCCATTGGGCGGTGTTGCGGGCGATCCTTTTGATGAGACGGAGTCTCCAGACATACTGTGGTACCACGACCACGCTATGGACGAAACGGGCCCTGGGGCTTATTCCGGCCTGGCCGGCATCTATCAGCTGACTGACCACATCAGCGAAGAACTGATGCGGAAAAATATCCTGCCGAGTGTGTACCCCAAAATCGGCGCTGACGCAAACGGAGTGGCTGGGTCTTTGGACTTTGACGTTGCAAAACGTGGCGGGCCTGAGACGGATTATAACAAGTATCACGTCCATCTTTGTATTGGTGATAAGGTCTTTAATCCGGATGGCACTTTGTTCTACGACATCCTGAGCCATGATGGTCAGATGGGGGACGTGATGGTGGTGAATGGCATCGCCAATCCAAAGTTCACGGTCGAGAAACGCAAATACCGTTTCTCCATCCTGACTCACAGCAATGCTCGTGCGTGGGCCATGCAATTACGAACGGCCGATTACCGCATCGCCCAGCCGTTTATGCAGATCGCCTATGATTCGTGGATGTATCCTAAGCCGATTCTGCAGGATTTCTGCCTGCAGATGCCGGCGAAACGAGTCGATGTGATCATTGACTTTAAGGAACTGGCGGATCGCGGTATTCGTGAAGTTTACCTGGAAAACATTCTGCCGCAGATCGACGGTCGTGGACCGCGGGGAACGGCTGACATGAATACGTTACTTGCCAACGGCACGATTCTGAAGGACGGGGAAGCTGGCGAGCAGATCATGAAGTTCATCATCACTGATGAACCCGTGCATGGTGGTAAGCCGGACCTGGCGATCACGATGGACACGGAATTGCGACCCCATCGCAAAATCCTGCCGGAAGAAGTGGTCAAGACACGCGTGCTGTCTTTCCACCGCCAGCAGGGTGCCTGGAAAATCAACGATGTATTTTTTGACACTAATGTTGCTAACGTCACGCCGACCATTGGAACTGCAGAACGCTGGATTGTGCGGAACAATGGTGGTGGTTGGTGGCACCCGGTGCACATTCATCTGGAAGCTCAACAGTGGCAGAAGCTGAACGGTAAGATTCCGGCCCTGCGCGATCAGTTCAAACAGGATACTGTCCTGCTTGGTTCCGGTGACGAAGTGGAGCTGTTCATGAAGTTCAGAACCTGGATTGGCAGCATGGTGTTCCACTGCCATAACCTGGAGCATGAAGACATGCGGATGATGTTCAACATGGACCCGCGGCTTCTTCCGACGGAAGCCCCGCAGCAGACTCAGAACCTGTTCCCATAGCCTGTAAGCCACCTTATTAAGGTGTGCTTGGGTCTGGTGATTGCAAGCCTGGCAGAGAATCTCTCTACCAGGCTTTTTTTACGCATTCAGCCCTGTGGGCCTTTCTGCAGTCTTAAACAAGTCATCATTCCGATCGCAAGCTATGTTTGCGTGCATGTTTTGACGATCGCGTTGTCTTGGTGAATTTATCTGGAAAATCACAATGAAGCGACTAGCCCTTCTTGCCATGATGCTGATGTCATGTCACTCCATCTACCTGATTTCGATTCACCTGAAATCATGGACGACTACAGCGAGTTCGGAATCGGTCACGGGTCAGCCCGGACTTTCTGCGGCGACTCAGCCTGTGATTTGTCCCATTACGGGTCAACTGCGAAATCCACAGGAAGTTTGTCCACTGACTCAGTCGGGCTTTTCTTCCACTGCTCCGGGGGGAACTCCGGAATCAAGTGCCATCGTTACAGGCTCAGCTGAAAAATCCGTGTCAGCGGGGGAAGGCCGCACGACAAAAATGACTCCCGAACAACTCAAGGCCAGAGTCTACGCCGTGGACCCGGACAATCGTTATGCTTATCCGGGAAGGCCGTATGTCATAGGAACTTCAGAATGGGTTCAGGATGATTCCCGATATCTCGACCAGCCGAAGATGCCAGGTGTCTCCGTTTCTGGAAAAAACCATCGGATCAACGGTCGCTTAAGTGACCGATTTTCTAATATCGAACTCAAAACAGAAGATGGCATTCGCGTTCGATTTTATGATGATCTGGTCCGGGATCAGATTGTGATCATCACGTTTTTCTATACGCGGTGCACAGAAATCTGTGGTCCGACGAACGCAGGGATCGTTGAACTTCGCAAACTTATGGCGGGAACACTTGCCAATGATGTTCGTTTTCTGTCGATTTCACTGGACTCCGATTTCGACAAGCCGGAGGTTCTGAAGGCGTTCGGCAAGTACTATAAGTCGGGGGATGCGGAGGAGGAGAAAGCTCTTCCTCAATGGGACTTCCTGTGTGGAAACTGGGATGAGATCAATGTTCTTCGTTTGGAAATGGGCGTTTACGATCTGGACCCGGTTGTGGATGCCGATCGCTCCCAGCATGCGGGAGTGATGACGTTTGGGAATGACCGTACGAGTCGATGGTCGGCGATTGCTTCGACAATGCCACCCGAAACACTGAGGACTGCCATTCTGAAAATTGCCGGCAACCGTTTCATGGACCCCTTGTATAAGATCGGGGCGATTGCTTCGGAGGAACGCTGGAATGTCCGAGGTCCGATTCTGGAAGTACGACCCTGGGCGCAGCAACTGTCTGCTGTCGGAGCCACAATGCTGGTCCCCAATACGCTGAATGTGGATGGCACGACCGGGGTGGTCGGAAGAAATCTCAAAGAACTCACCGACTCGACGATGCATCAGGGTCAACGCGTTCTTATGCCGTATCCAAAACAGACTTCGGCGATGGTGACCAGTGCTGGTGGTTACACTGGCGAAGGTCGCATGGTGGCAGATCGTCTGCGAGTCGATCTGGCCGATCACCTGATCGGTGGCCAGCTGACGCTCGACGCTGCCGGGCAGTTGTGTATCCAAGGTGTGGTCATCGTCGAGAATCCCGATCTTCGTTTCCCGATGCAGATTCTGGACGCCACCGGAAACGAGATTCCTCTGGAGGAAATGTCGTCTTGTCCGGGCCTGCCTGCGACAGCAAGAGGCTACTTTGTGGAGGATGTCTTTTTTGCAACCCTGCTGCAGATTGATCGCCGCAAGCCAATGACGCATCAGATGGGTATCGTGCAGGTCCATGCCGCGGCCGGTGATCACCACAAGGGTGTGTTGCGTGTGTTTGGCACAACTGCGGCAGAATGCCTGAATTCGGAAGTGGAGGTCTTTGACGCGATTACCAATCGGCTACTTGGATCTGCAAAAGTGCTGCCCGAAGCGGACGGGAAATCGGGCTCGTTTGTTGCTCAGCTGACCCGCCTCGAATCAATGCCGTCGTTCGTGGTCGTGAAATGTGGGGCTGGTTCCATGGCGATCGGGTCCCCACGAACCGTCGTCAATCCTGCGGTCATGGCAGAACTGCCGGCGTCGGGAATGTTCTTTGTGTATGGGCCAATTCAGTCCATGAAGGCGGAAGAACGAGTTGTCAGCGTCAATGGGATTTCAGCTCACATCGCCGACGAAACTCTGGTCTTTCCACTGGACTCAGAAAACGCATTTCGAGACTTTCTCGCCGGAGTTGACTCGCCTGCAGCGGGCGCGAATCAACGATCGTTTTTACCGTCCGACTATAACTCAGGTTTCCCTGTTCGCCTGGACTGTCGTCAGCCGGAACTGTCCCCGACTGCTGCGGCACCGGAGAACCAGGATGCCAGCGAGAAGAAAGACGCCGCTATTCCTGTGGCCACACTCTGTATGATCAATGCCGAGGAATGTTCTTTGACGGGTCGCGTGGAGTCCGTGGATGAAGCGGCTCAGACCGCAGTCATTTGCGGTGTCGTTGTTCGGCTTCAGGAAGATGAACGAATGGGTCTTGTCGTTACGACAGCGGCCGGAAGACCACTGCCAAAGAGTGACCTGATGGCTCTATTAACGAGTCTCCAAGGGAAGACGGTGACTGTTCGCGGCTACAGCCATCTGATTCGAAGAGAGCATACGGCAACGCAGTACCAGGCCGTGGAAGCGTCTGTGGTTGCCGTCCACATGGAGTTGCCAAATGCCGCAGCAGAACCGCCGATCGACACTGCGTCTGGCACTGCGAATTCCGTACAGTGATAGTATTGATGATTTCCCCATGGTTTGTGCATTGGTGAAAAGCCGGAGATGATTGATGTTGGTTGCCCTGTTCCCGCATAAGCGTTCGCTTTTCAAGGGCTTGCTGCTTGGGCTCTGTTGTTGTTTGCCGGCTTCTGTGGAGGCGGCTCAGGATGCAGAATCCGGAGCTGTTGCAGAAACTGGCGTTCTGCGATCACTGAATCTGAAGTTCAGTGGCTCCGCTTTGATTCGTGGCCAGTACCAACGCACCGAAATGGGACTCAAGCTGTTGCTGCCGATGCCTGGCAAGGATCGTCCGAAACAAATGGCGTCGCCTGAAAATAGCGGCATTCGCCTGATGAATCTGATTCCCGTTGCCGGCCAGACAGACGTTGCGGAAGGTCTCCTTGGCCGATGGCGAGTCGTGTCGGGAGTGCTGGACGGCAAAGAGACGGACCTGTTCAACGGTGACGAAATCATGTTTGACGTAGCAGCCGTCAGAATTGTCGAGAAAAACAATGGATCAGACTATGTGGGAACCTATCACGTCCCCTCATCTGATCGGGAGATGCAGGCGGATCTGAACGATCGCGAAAACCACGTGCAGACACTTCGTGAAAAATATCAGGCCGTTGTTGATGAGTCGTCTGAAGGGAAGGTCACGGGAATCAGTATTCATGGACTTCAAAATAGCCAAGCTTCCGCTTGGCCCGATGAACTGGGCGATCTTCTGTCACAGGTGACTTCACTGGAATCACTGACACTGACGGACTATGAGTTTTCGGACGCGTCACAGCAGTTGCGGTTCCTTACGAAACTGATTCGACTGGAATCTCTGGACCTGAGAAAAACAAACGTCTCTGATGCTGCCCTCGCACACGTTGCCCAGTTAAGTACTCTGCGAATTCTAAAACTGGAATACAGTGATCAACTCACAGACAAAGGCCTGACGGCAACTGTCGGGCTGAGTCAATTGTCAGAGTTGGATCTTGCGTTTGTGCCCGTCACAGATCTGTCGTTTGAGTCTCTGGCACAGTTGAAATCACTCAAGAAGCTGTATCTCTATGGTACTTTGATCTCAGATCAGGGTCTTCAGCGTCTGCCGGAACTGTCCGAGTTGGAGGTTCTGTATGTGGGACGCGACGAAGGCGCTGACATCTCGGATGCTTCGATTGAAATCTTGGCGGCACGACAAAGCCTGCGAACGTTGGGAATCCCGGGAACTCGCTTCAGTCCGGAAGGCCTTCAGAAACTTCGCGAACAAATGCCAAATTGCTCCCTTGTCGGTGCCGAGACTGTGCAGGAACTGTCAATGGCGTCTGATGCAAATGTTCCGATAAGCACCGGAACAGCGAACAGTGTTGTCACGATGAATGAACAGTCTGTAGAACTGAAACACTGTTTGGCGTATCCCACGAAAGGCAAGCCGACGGATCCTGTCACCATTCTGGTCACTTCTGAACCCGTGCGGCTAAGTGACTTGGAAACAGCAATCTCAACTTACGGTGACGATTATACGTTCGCTCCGTTTGTGGATCAGGTCCGCATTCGGCTGCGGGCCGACAAGACCGTCGAGAGCATTCATGTCGTGGTCGATGGAAAGACCGTGAACGATGCTGGACCACACGTCGTGGCCACAACGACAATCAAGAACAATGAAATTGAAGGGACGGCGAGTATTAAGGGGTCGGCGAAAGCAAGCGGCCGGACTTACTCGGTGAAGCTTCAATTCAGCACCGTTATTCAAACCCCTGAGGTTAAAGCGGCAATTCCCGGTCACTGAATCGACATGCATCGTATTTGGCCAAAGTTAACGTGCAGCCGCTGGAAGTCAACGATTGTTGAACGTCAACGGATTCCAAGGGGCGGCAAGGGATTGAATTCGTCGACTGAACTTGGCAGAAACCTGGCTAAGGGCGGCTGGTTTCGCACTTGCGTGCGGACCGCGTCCGCAACGCTGGTCCAGCGCCGTCTCGTTCTCGATCTTCCAGCGTGCCCGCCCGCCACGCATGATGGTGATGCCAGCCGCACCAATTCCGGCTTTGGCAGGCGTCGCCGGAAAGGAAATGGTCACCAGTTTTCAATACGACAATCTGGATCGCACCGCCCGCGTCACCGATGCTCTGGGCGGCCAAACCAATTATTTCTACGACACTCGCGGCTTCCTCAATAAGTCCGACGATCCGCTCGATCACGCCACGTATTTTTATTCGGACGACCTTGGCCGATTGCAGGCCACATGGACCGAAGGCTTTACACAAACCACCGGCACACGTTACACGTTCGACACAATGGACCGCGTGAAAACTGTCACCGATCCGGTCAATAACGTCACCAGTTACGACTACGACACACTGGGCCGCGTGATCAAACGCATCGATCCCGTTCAGTCGGGTGGTACACCGATCACGGAATATACCTGCGATGCCGACGGCAATCTCAAATCGCTCAAAGATCCGCAGGGCAATATCACCAGTTATGAATACGATGCTCGTAATCGTCTGCGTCGCGACACGATCACGCTGAACGGTTCTGCGGCGACTCGGGAATACTGGTACGACAATGCCGACAATCTGTTTTGGTCGAAAGATCGCAATGGCCGCTGGACACTTTATGCCTTCGACTTTGCCTTCGGAGCGGGTTCAGGCAGCAACTACAAACTGACTCAGGAATCGTGGTGGGTTTCCGGCAGTACCTACAGCAACCGGATTGCGAATACCTACAACGCTGGCAACGGTCTGCTGCTGACGGAAATCACCGATCAACGAAACCTGGCGACCTCCACCGATGTGACATCACGTGTAGGTTTCACTTACGATGCATTGGCCCGAGTGATCACAACAACCGACTGGCTGCAGCCGCAGACAAAATCGGATGCGTTTGAACTCAAATACTTCTACGCTGACGGCGTCGATCGCCGTACGAAAACCGAAGCTCGGTTTGCGAAGTTCAATACGACTACGGGCGTTCAGACGGATAACTACTGGGATTTCCGGAATACGTACACGTGGGATAAACTCAATCGCGTTGATCTGATGAAACAGGAATCGGCCAACAATCCTCTGACTGCAAACTGGTCCGCGAAGGTCGTTGCGACTCGCACAGTGGATCTGAATTACCGTGCCGACAGTTCACTGCAGTCGATTTCCAGAACTCAAGGCACCAGTGGCACGACGCCGATTGTTTCGACCTACTCGCTGACGACGGAAAACGCGAAGAACGAAGGTCGGATTACGTCGATCGTGCAAAGCGGTCTGTTCATCGGCACCACAGCGACGAATGTGACGTATGGATATGGCTACGATAATCAGGGCCGAGTCGCCGCATTCGCTTCCCCAGCGGGGACGCGAAACTATGCGTATGACTCGTTTGATCAGGTTACCGGAGCGACCGGCGGGACTCAATCGGCAGAAGCGTATGCGTATGACAAAAACGGCAACCGCACGGGAACCGGAGTCACCACATCGGCCTATAACCGCGTCACCAACGACGGCACGCACACGTATCTTTATGACAACGAAGGCAACCGGACTCGGAGAACAAAGACTTCCAATGGCGAATACGAAACCTACGATTTCGATTACCGCCAGCGGCTGGTCAAGGTCACCAAAAAGAGTTCCGCCAACGCCGTGATTCAAACCGTCGATTATGAATACGACGGCCTCGACCGCCGCATTCGTCGGACGGTGTCAAACGCTGCTGGTTCTGTGACGGACAAACAGCGGTTTCTGTACGATTCGAATGAACTGCAAATGTACTCATCACGCTCCGCCGTGATGGAAGAGCAAGTCATCGCCCTCGATCAGACTCTGAACGTTGCCCCGTACCTCCAGGTCGATCACCGCTACATGAACGGTCCCGCGATCGATCAGGTCTTCGCCGATGAAGCCCCCGGCAACAGCGTCCTGTGGTATCTCTCCGATCTCCAAAACACCGTCCGCGACGTCGCCAAGTACGTTTCGACCGCCGCGAACGGCAAAGCCACAGTCTACAACCATCTGGAATACGACACCTTCGGCAACGTCACCAGCGTTGATAACCCAGCCACACCCACCGCCAACGACGGCACCCAACCCGGTTTAGAAGGCACCGGCACCGTCACCCAATACTCACCGCAACGCTCCTACACCGGCCGAGAACCAGATCCAATCACCGGCCTCATCTACTACCGAGCCCGCTGGTTCGACCCCCAACTCGGCCGATTCATCAGCGAAGACCCCAAGGGCTTTGCGGCGGGTGATGCGAATCTGAGCCGGTATGTCGGCAACAGTTCGCCCAATGCGGTGGATCCGAGCGGGTTGGTCTTGATTGCGATTGATGGCACAGGATCTCGAGCTTGGGCCAACAATCCAAACTATCGTGATAGTAATAGTGGACGCCCAAAGTCGCACGTCAAAAACTTCTACGATGACTATAAGTTGAAGTCCGGTGAGCAGCGATTCTATTGGCACGGCCCTGAGTGGGAGAGGACGGGACTAGACTGCCACAACATATTCAATGGCGTGATGACGAAGCTTTCGAAGGAACTCAAAAAGAATCCCGACGAAGAGATTATCATCATTGGTCACAGCCGTGGTGGGTATATCGCGATCGAAGTTGCAAGAGAGTTGCAGCGACGCGGCCACCGCGTGAAGTTTCTTGGGTTGTACGATGCCGTAGATATGGCACCAACCTTTGGCGATGACGAGACGGTTCCGTCGAACGTTGACTCAGCCGCCCACGCTCTTGGAAACAACGCGGTTGGATCACGGCCATATTTTAATACCGCCGACGGGGGGCCAGAGGACGAAGATGCGATGAAGTGGTATTCCGAACAAAATTTTTGGGCAACACATGGCGGTCTGGGTGGCGCACCTTGGAGCGGAGATTTCCCGCCAACCATTAACAAAAGAATCGACGACCTCGAATCCGCTCGCGTTGATTCATGGATGCGAACTGAAGCAATTCGTGCAGGTGTTGGGCTTTGCAAGACGCAAGCTAATTCGAAGTCCAAGTTTTTGTCGGACGAAACGATCCATGAAATGAATCGCCATCGTGAGCGTCAGGAAGAGCAGGAAGCAAAAAGACTTCGTGAATCTGAAATTGAACGTGAACCATATCGGAGCAAATTATGAATCGATATGCCTGGGCGTTGTTGCTAATTTTTCAAGCATGCGCCTTAACCTTTGCTGTTTTCGTTGAATTCGGTTTCGATCTGCCAGGGCAATTTGGTTTGTCATATGGACATTTCGTGAGCGTTGTCGCAATGTACGCCCTACTTCTGGTCGGTGGTGTGTCTGTCGCAACAATGTCGCGTGAATATCGAAAGATCCTTTATCAAATCTTGATTTTCCTGACAATTTGTATTGTCGGTGTTGCCTATCATCTGGCAGTTGGGCCATCGCTCTTTGGCGAACGTCCACCTGATGTGCAGAAGCAATAAACGCTAATAATGTCTATCCAAGGAAGAGAGCGACAAAAGGTGGGAGCGACAAATGCGACGAAAAGGGAGAAGCGACCAGGGGACGCAGCCAATAGTGTTCGGCACGGGATTTGATGGGTTAGGTCGGCGTTAAAGGTTAACATTTCGCAGCAAAATTCGGGAAAAATTTGTTTGCGCTATTGCGCGCCGTCTTTGAAATTGCCAAAGCGACAAAAGGAAAGCGACAGAAGGTGGAAGCGACAGAAGGTGGCAGGAACCGAAAACGGGAGTTCAAGGTACTGCGACCGTAAGCGAAGCTAGAGTGCGACACATCAGTGCCGCATTTCCAACGCGGCAAAGAGGCGATGTAAAGGGTTTCAGCTCGTCGTGATGCCAACGCCAATCGTGATGCCACCGCCCTCCGCGATTCCGCCCCAACGGGGCAAAATGTGATAGCCTGGGGCAACGCCCAGGAAAGATCACACCGCACAGACGCCAAAGCCCCAACGGGGCGAAACCAACGGCATTGCGCCGCGTTGTTTCGCCCCGTTGGGGCTTTTTTAGTTGGCTGGTCACGTAAACCCAGGGCGATGCCCTGGGCTTTCACCTTATGGGCCTTTGATCCGGAATCGCATGGCCCGCGACATGGGCCTTTGGGGTGGAATCACGTTGTGATTTCATTGTATGATTCCGCCCCCGCGTCTTGCCGTCAACAGCGTTGAAACGCACTAAGGGAACGCATAAAGGTGGCAAGTGAAAGAAGAGAAAAAAGGGAGAGAAAAAAGGCGACGCAGTGCGCCGGGATAAACCGGTTTCGAATAGAGAATGAAAGTATCTTACGAAGAAAGTTTAGCCAACAGCTTCGGCCTTCAGCGGAGGGGCGGATCGGGTAACCGGACTGTCTTGAGCGTCCGTGCGAAGGGTAACGCAGGCCAGCCATTGAGCTCCCGGTTTTATGCTTGCGGTGTTCTACTGGAACAAGAGGCACCATTTCCGTGTGCCGATCCTGTGGTGTCAGGGAGAAGGCCACATCGAGCGTACCGTTCATGGCAAGGTGCGAACGAACACGGCGGAGTCCGAGAACCTGTGCATGCGTGGACATTCCAGACGCGCCTGAGTTCTCTGGAAAACGGGGCGGGCGATCCCATCAGCCTCAAGTGCAAACAAGGGGGTCTGGTCATATTTATCAAGGGCGATTTAAGTCCTTTCCCGTACAGGATGATGACCACCTTCCAACATTGTGCCGGTATGTGGAACGCAATGCTCTGCGAGCGAATCTGGTCAAGCGGGCGAAAGACTGGCGGTGCAGCAGTCTCTATCGGTGGTACTCTGAAACGGCGGCAGAAAAGGAACTACTCCCGGCATGGCCTCTGCGGCGAAATGCAGGCTGGCTGGAGCATGTGACTTCCCTTCATTCAGAGGCGAAACTCGCAGCCATCCGCCGCAGTGTCAATCGCGGCTCGCCGTTCGGAGACGAAACATGGGTGACCACAGCCACCAAAAAACTGGGCCTTGAAATCACCACTCGCCCACAAGGAAGACCAAAATTGAAATAAACGGTTATCGCGGTAGGGACGGTCATTGCTGACCGCCCCCCGCACAGATCCGTACGTGCAGAACTACCGCATACGGCTCCTACCTTGGATGTTGTCACAGAATCCTCGAATATCCGCATTGATGATCCAGTTTACCATCCGGTTTAGGGATGTAAGTCCGCTTGGATGGCTTGGCCCGATATGTTCCGCGATGAATTTGTCCGTGCAGATCTTCGATCCGACTTTCAAAATCTTTCGCGTAATCACTCCATGTCTCACCATCGATTCCTGGCGCGGCTTGCTTCTTCAGATCGAAGAAACTTGAGCGCAGTAGCTCTGGCGTAAGATGGTGCAGAAGGCTGGTAAACTTCAGATTCTTATCCTGCTGTGCCGCTTGTCGTATACCGAGCAATCCGCGCGATCTGGGAACGAACGGCGAACCGTCCGAGTTCCGACTTTGAGTTCGGTCCAGTAGCAATTGCCCAGTATTCTCCTTGGTCAATCCCCTTTCCTCCATCGACTCCGCTAGCGACGGCACGTCGCTGTTGTTCGCCGACTTCTCAGGTACTATGGGACTGCCTGACTCCCCAGCAACGTGCATATCGGAGTTATGGCATCGCGCCTTTTCCGACCGATCCGTTTCCATGGATGAAACGGATATCGCTGGGGTCTCTCGGCTTCCGCGAGAAAGGTTTCCAACCGTGCATGTGGTCTCAGACTCCGTGGGGGTAACATCGGACTCGCCTTTTTTATCGTTCGACATTACTGTTGCCTTCCCCTTGTCAGGACCAGGTCGGCCACCAGAAAAGGATGTTTTCGGAGTTCAATACACAGCCCGGTTGTACCTCTGTGAACGCTTCGCGACGCAAGTTGCCCGGCACCACGCATCACTCGAGGCCAAGGCGACTGGCTAGGTCTTACCTCGTACGACTCTTTCATTCGCTACCTCTCTCCGGCTTACGCCGACGCACCCTGCCACCTTTTTGCCGCCTGTTCGAGTACTTCCAGCAAAAGCAATGATTCTTGACATGATGTTTTCCTTATGAGCTTCGTTACGTCAAGTGTCCCATTTTTCCGGCCTGATAATCTCGCATCGCTTGCTGGATTTCTTCGCGCGTGTTCATCACGAAAGGGCCTTGTCCGACGACTGGTTCACCAATCGGCTGGCCCGTGAGAACGAGTATTCGCGAGATCGATTCCGATTGAATACTGACGATGCTTCCGTTACGCTCGAACTGAACCAGTTCGACGGTTTTCGCCGCTTCGCCATTGATTGTGACGCTGCCGTTCTGAACGATCAAAACGCAAGTATGGCCGTCCGGCACGTGAATCTCAGCCTTGCTCTGAGCTGCCAACTGCAAGTCCCAGGCGTTGATCGAAGTAAACGTGTTGGCTGGTCCGGTTTGCCCCATGAAGTCGCCGGCGATCACGCGGACGGTTCCCGCGTTGTTTGGCAACGTCACTCGCGGTAACTGATTGTCTCGCAAGTCTTGATACTTTGGCGGTGAAGCCTTGTCTTTTGCGGGAAGGTTGAGCCAAAGCTGAACCATTTCCAGCATTCCGCCGTCTTTCGCAAAGCGTTGGCTGTGGAATTCTTCGTGGACAATGCCTGATGCGGCAGTCATCCACTGCACATCGCCGGGGCCGATTGTTCCGTGTCCACCGCTGGAATCTCGGTGTTCCAGCTCTCCCTGATAGAGGATAGTTACTGTTTCAAAGCCTTTATGCGGATGCTCGCCGACACCGCGTTTGGCTTGGTCGAGGCCAAACTCATGCGGACCAGCGTAGTCCAGTAAGAGAAACGGATCGAACTCATTGCCACCACCGTAGGAAAACAGGCTTCGTACGGGGAAACCGTCACCAACCCAATGTTGAGGAATATCGCGTATGATTCTTTTGATTTTCTTCATGACATTGCACCTTCTCTTTTTGTCATCAATGTTCTCCAAAGTTCGGCGAACTTCGATCCCTCGGCACGATTCCAAGTTCGCATCAATTCCGCAACCATACGCGAACGTATCCATTGGAATCGCACCCGCTTGCGTGGCTCGTGCGATACGCTTGATTTTTATACCGACAGAAGTCACAACACAAATATGGGCGTATTTGTTAGTAGTTACATTTAGGTTACTATGGGCGTGCGATGGCCAAGAAAAGCAAGCAAAAAACGGCAAGTTGCCCCGTCGAAACGACATTGAAAGTCATCGGCGGACGATAGAAAGTGCTGATCATTCACTTTCTGCTTGAAGACACCAAGCGTTTCGGCAAACTGACTCGTTCACTTGGCAGCATTTCTGCTCGAACGCTGTCGAAGCAACTACGAGAACTCGAAGAAGATGGCGTCGTGGATCGCAAGGACTTCGGTGAAATTCCGCCAAAGGTTGAGTATTCCCTGACGCCACTGGGCAAGACACTAGAACAAGTTCTGCTGTCAATGGAAGCGTGGGGTACGACAGTCGAGAAGCAGCGGCCAAAACGCAAGCGGAGTTGAAGAAACAGTCACTATGCATCCGGCGTATATCGAAACTCTATTTGATCCATACGACTTTGCGAGCAACTGGCCAGACCGCTTTGCAATTGTCACGGCATGGGCCACGACGGGAACGAGCCGACCACTCCCTGAAAATGAAGCGGCAGACAGAGCACTCGAACATGAGATCGCGATGCGCGGACTCTGGCATCAAAGATTGACTGGATATTCACCCTCAACGAATCATGCCGAACCGGGGTGGGGCGTTGACATGTCCTTCGCAGAGGCATGCGATCTTGGGCAGAATTTTGATCAGGATGCGATCTACTTCGTCGAAGCTGATCTATTGTACTTGTCGTACTGCGATTCTCGACGACAGCTTATATTCGTGGGGATGTTTCGAGGTCGATTGCGGCCACGATGAATCTGGTGAGCGGCAGGATCGGAGTCCTCCGATTTCGGCCGATGTTCGCGAATCACGCAGCTCGCGAACGGCGTGTGCGAGCTGTTAGTTTGTATGTCACAGCGTTTCCTTGCTTGCCGCAGACACTGAAGAAATCCATGCGGCGAAAACAGAAGGCTGCCTTCTGAGCCAGCCAGCGGGGCATGCCGGATGCCGCGACCAAATCGGCGGTTGTGAATTCGCCAGCGAGTTGAATGTCTAATGCCTTCCAGAGATCTACGGCGGTCTTCAGTTGGATTTTTGTCTGTACTTCGACCAGCGTGCGTTCTGCCACAGAATACTTTTTCCTCCACGAACTGCGGGTGGTCGGAGGAATTCGAATCTCTTCCTGTTCCGTCATGACGACGTCCAGCCGCAGTCGAGGATGAGGAAATATGCCGAAGTGGACCAGTTCCTTAAACAGTTGCGGAAGTGTCTGACGCGCGGGGCTGTAACGTGAACTCACAATTTCGCCGCCTTGACAGTTCAGTGTCGTGATGCGTTTGCGGGCCGCCAGCGGTTTCACGACGATCACCTGATGAGATTCCACGAGACAGCGGATCTTGTCTCGAATTGCCGCCAGTGATGCACATTGAATTTCAATCAAACGTCCGCGATTGTCGATGGCGTCGATGCGGTATTTATCGACCGAAACTTCGTGTCGGTCTTCAGCGGCGACGTAGTGCGATTTGAGCTGCGTGTGCAGAGCTGTAGCCACTGGCAGACATCCTTGTCTTCAGGAAAATTCTTTTCGGTAGCGGTGCGTCCGCATTGATTAGACGAATCAAGATCGTAGCGAAAGTCATCAAGACTGTCGGCGTTTCATGTGGAATCCGAAAGTCTTGACGACTTTCGCTACGAGGAAACTCGACGCGGATAGACGGACGAGTAGCCTTCGTTGGATTTTGCGCTGTCAATCAGCGTATTTCTTTCAGACAATCGATTCCCATGTAGATCACCAGGCCAGCAGCCAGGATCAGCATGATGTCCCATGTCATTTGGCCGCCAAATGGCATGCCTAAAACGATGTCCAGAATGGCTGCAATCGCCATCAGTGCGGAGACACCCAGCGATCCGAATACGATGTTACGGGCCTGTCCGGCCATTGTGACGACTCCACCAGAAGCAATGTGCGCAGTTAATCTGCCGAAGTATAATTCAAAATTGCTGAGGCATTCCAGTCTGTTTGCCCCTCGATCACCCTGTTCGGCGATTGTTTTCCGCAAGATCGCCACAATCGTTAACAGAAGAAATGCCCCTGCGAACCGGTGGTCGATTTCAACGGTTTATTCGTCGTATCAGGCGGCATTGGACTGAAGCTGGCGTTTGGGAAGTCGAATTCGAAAAGTACTGCCGCAGCCAGCACCGTTGCTGAGCGGCGTAATTGTGCCGGAATGGTTTTCAATAATGCGGTGCGTGATACTCAGTCCCAGGCCGGTGCCCTGCCCTGCTTCCTTTGTTGTGTAGAATGGGTCAAAGATGTGCTGCAGCGTTTCTTCGTTCATTCCGCAGCCGTCGTCCTGAATTTCAATCACAATGGTATCGACAAGTTCCAGAAGCCGCACGTTGACTCGGCCACCGGAGGTTGTTGCCTGAAGTCCGTTCGCGATCAGATTCAGAATCACTTGTTTCACCTGAGCCGCGTTAACGTCGGCCATGATATGGCGATCGCATTCAAAGTTGACGATGCGATCCGCATAGCGTCCCAGATGATGAACCATGATCAGGACTTCTCGGATCAGTTCGGCAATATCGGTGGGAAGTACACCCGCTTTGTCCCCGTGCGAAAAATCGAGCAGTCGATGAGTAATGTCGCCGCAGCGTCGCGACTCACGCCGTATCATCGCGACACGTTCCATGGCCTCTCGCGCATCCTCCGAATTAAGATTGTCGAGATGATACAGTCGCATTTCGAGCGATTCTGCGGCAACCGAAATGGCGCTCAGCGGATTATTGATTTCGTGAGCGACGCCTGCTGCCAGAAATCCAACGCTCGCAAGTTTCTGAGATCGATAAAGTTGTTCGCTGCGTTCCTTCACTTGATACTGCAATTGCTCTTCTGCCTGCAGGAAACGATCCGCCATACAATTGACCCCGGATACCAGATCCGCAAATTCATCCTGCCAGCGTGAAGCAAGAGGCAGGCGAAAACGAGTGTCTCCGTTGGCAATGCGAGTGCATCCACTGGCGATTGCGCGAACCGGTACAGAAATCCATTGAAACCCACAGGTCACCAAACCGATGGAAATTACAGCAACGATGGCGGTACCATAAACCAGCCATTGCAGCAGTTGTTCAGATCGGCGGTGTTGCTTTTGGAGTGAAAGTTCACCCCAGTCTGCTGGAACATAATAGGCTGGCAGGTTGTCGAGCGACTTCTGAATTTGTGCAACTTCCGTTGATGCTTCTAAGCGTAATTCAAGTTGCTGAAGAGCGTCGTCTTTGGATTGAATCGGTTGCATGCGTTCGGCAAAAGTCGCCAGTAAGTTCAGTTTTCCGTAAATCGGGTCGATGCGGAGCAGCACTTTCTCTTGCTCGTGAGGATTCAATTCGGGCAAAGGCGGCAGCGCTTTGACTCGCCGCCGAAACTCCAGCAGTGCGGTTCTGGCGTCTTCAATGCTGTTCAGATAATTCTTTCGCTGCTGCTGTACGGCCGCGAGTTGCCTTAGATCGAGCGAAGAGTAAAGGCACTCCGAGATTTTGGAGATCGAGCGGCTCAGTTGATCGCGATGGGGACTGCGATGAAGCAGAAAATCGAGTTCTTCGACTGCATCCTGATGCCACATCAGGCCGATGGCACCGATCACTGCCATAGCAATCACCAACAGCATCGCTCCTGCGATTAACAACAAAAGCCGCCTGCGAATGCTGCGAAACAAAAACACTCCGACCTCCCTGTCGATTGTACGTTAGGCTTTCCAGCCTGACATGAAACAGAATAAGTCAGCCTGGAAAGGCTGACGTACTTTCTTTCGAGACTGTCCCCCCCAAGGCGGTATGCTATCCGGTAAAAGGCAGCGTTGCCAGAGCGGTTCGATGTGCTGTCAGGGATACGCTTTACGTCGAGAAACGATTCTTCAGGTCAACTGTTTATGTCTTATGTTGATCGTGATCGCAGATACATTTCACGCATCAGCACGTCGATGGCCTTCGCACGAGACTTGATCGTTTGAGTCGATTTGCCAGCTTGCTGGGAAGAAATCGCATGTCTATTAAGTGTCGTAATTTCCTCGAAATCAACTTCCCATGCCCCATCCCGTGCGGCTTGAACGAGGTCAGACTGCACTTCAGCCAGGTATGACAGGAACGTTTCAGAAATTGCCGCGCTGATGACTCGATAGGGTGACTTTGGATTGAATGGAGTTGCCGGAACCTGTGGGCGCGAGACAGATTGGTCAAGGGCTGGAGTGGCAGCAGAAGGCGGTGAGGCGTCGCTCGTCGAAAAATCCTCCTTCGAATCCCGTTGAATGCGGCTCACCATGCGGCGACTGATCAACCATGACAGAACTGAAGCTGCAATCAGGAATGCTGCAGGCAGATAACTATTTATGACGCCCAGCGTGATACCAGCAACAAGGCAGATTACCGCTGTGGCTGCTAGAAGGATCTGTGGCACATTTGACGAAGACCGCACGGGCATATCCTGCGTTGTGTCAAGTGCCGGAGTGTCAGACAGGTCATTCGGACTTTCATTGATTGTTGGCGGGTAGCTGTCGATGCCAACAACGATGACAGTTGAGTTGTCTGAACCACCACGGCAGTTTGCCAGATTGATCAGCAATCGCGAAGATTCCGCAGGAGGCAGCGAAGCAACGATCTGACCGATTTCGGAATCGGTGACATGATTGGTAAGTCCGTCTGAGCACAAGACGAAATGGTCACCCGGCAGAACTGAAAACGGACCTTCAACGTCAATCTGAACATGAAGATCCGGGCCGAGACAGCGTGTGATCACATTGCGTGGATGAAACAATTCAACGTTTTTGATCGTGGCACGTCCCAGGCGGATCATCTCCCACTGCAGACTGTGGTCAAATGTCAGTTGTTCGATACGCCCACGTCGCACACGATAGACGCGGCTGTCGCCCACGTGGCCGACGATGGCACCTTCTTCGGCAAGGCTGAGGACGCTGCAGGTTGTCCCCATGCCCTCAAATTCACGATTTTCACGAGCCCGATCATTGATGGCTTTGTTTGCTGACTGAATCGCACGCTGCACGCGATTCCTGACTGTCGGCGCGTCACACTTGTAGTAAGAATGGGGCAAGGTTTCGACAGTGATCCGGCTTGCCAGATCGCCAACCGCATGGCCACCCATTCCATCAGCCACAACAAACAGGTGTCCGATGCGATGCCATTCGTCGAAATCCGGGCAGAGCCTGATTGCGAGAGAATCCTGATTTGCCGAACGGCGCATTCCCACATCGGTACGCGAAGCATACTGCACGATGGGGAGAGACGTCATGGTGAGATCGCTTAAAGTCACGGGTTGCGGAATGCTGTGCTGAATCACGGGATGCAAATCCACATGACTCATCGCACAGTGTACAACCGATGGCAATCGAGACCAGCGACCGGGGCAAAAACCACAAAATCCCGCGAAAAAGAATGACTCTGCGACGCCAGCGACAAGAATTTCTAATTGTCGTTGATGCCCGACATCGTGGGGCGACTTTCCGGGAGTGCGATTCGGTTCTGAACCTCAACTTCGTAGTCGGCCAATACTGTCATGCGAACCATTTCCGCTGTGCTGCCGACTCCCAGCTTACGAGCGGCATTGGCTCGATGCTTTTCAATCGTCTTCACGCTGATTTCAAGTTCCCGAGCGATCGACTTATTGGCGAGTCCATGTGTAACCAACTGCACCACCTGCAATTCACGGCGAGACAATCGGCGAATCTGCTGACGTGCCCCGTCGCGACGAGACTGCCAGTGTTGGAACGCGGACGCGTCAGTGTTCGTTGCTGCTTCCGTCGAGTTCAGTTGAAGTTCGTGACCATAAGGGTTTGGTACTGGCTGAATCATGACTCGTCGCTTCCTTGTACGCGCCTGCCCGAAATAACATCCCTAAAAGTACGTCAGGCTTTCCAACCTGACATGAAATCAAACATGCCAGCCTGGAAAGGCTGCCGTACTTTATTTCGGGACTGTTCCCAAGTATTTTCTTCGGGAAGATTCAGCGACAAAATTCATGCAGAGGACAACGATTCAGGCTGAGCCACAAAAATGCGGGCTCATCCTCCGGGGGTTTCCAGGTAGCCTGATGTCTTCACTGCACGGAAACAGTCCCGCATGCACGTTCGCTGATTCCGTGCCGCGCTTGAGGATGCAGCAACGCGATTGCGTGAGATCACGTGCGCATGAGCGCACGGGGGAAGTGAAAAGCGTGACGCTAAGGAAAAACGCTCAGTATGATTTTGCGTCCTGTGCATCCGATGCGTCGTGTGCATCGTCGCTTTGCTGTGTTTCAGCAGATGCATTGTGTGCGGCAATAGATGAGTATGTCCACCAGCCTGCGATTCCCATCGCCACCACCGTGTATAGAAACAGTGCGGACAGCATCTTCCCGATCGCTCCGCCTGCCGTTACGTCATCGGCACCGAATTGTTCAATTTCGACCGCTGAAAACAGTTCAGTTTGATCTTCAGGCGCGGCTGTCGTGGCGGTGTCGGACATGGAACTGGATCTCGCTGTGCAAGTTCAGGAACGAAAGGTTTAGAACGAAGAGTCTGGTATTAGCATATCTCACCGCAGGATTCTTGCGAATCCATTGCTCAATCGCCAACAGAGTTTTTCGGAATTGGGGCATTCTACCTCGACTACAGCTCAGTCCCACCCGGCCACCCCATCTATCATTGCAAATATGACAGAGCACTACGACAGCCCAAGCAACTCGCCCAGAATATTGCTGGCCGGATGTGGATGGCCTTTATACTGACGAAATCCTTCGCCGTATTGAGTCCCGATTTCCGTGCCCCGTTGGCGACTCCAACGTTCACAAGCATCCATATATTCGTCCATCCCGTGCTGTCGTTTCAGCCACTCACGCTGGCTGGCATGGCAGGCCAGAGATTCCAGCTTGGTTGGCATTTCTGCCGAGATATCGATGACGAAATCGGGCGAAATGCGATTCCCGAAATGATCTGTGCCCTCAACTGGGTCAACATAATATAGCCATGGAATTTTTTGAGTCGGCGGTGCCGGATCCCATTGACACGTGCGATAATTGGGCACCGAAGCGTTGAAACAAGCGTCTCGCACCAAGGCACTGGTGATTTCATGGTCGTGCATATAGTCGACAGGAGGGGCGGTGAGAATGATATTCGGGGCCGTGCGACGCAGAAACTCTGTCATGCGACGGCGACTGTCGTTGTCGAAAACGATGGAGAGGTCGCGAAACTCCAGGCACGAGTATTCCGCGTCCAGGATGACAGCGGCGCGGCGAGCCTCTTCGCGTCGGATGGCCGAGATTTCTTCCGCATTGTGTTCAGCACTGCCACCGTCACCGGGTGTCATTGTGGCGACAGTGATTCGACAGCCAAGTTTTCGAAGTCGCCGCAGTGTCCCAGCGCATTGAAATTCAATATCGTCCGGATGTGCGTGAATTGCCAAAACGTGCAGTTTGCTTGCATCGACCGTCATTTCGGAGTCTTTCTGTTGGTTTTCAGTTTGAGATTGGGCTCAACAACGTAGAACTAGCCGAAATTGCTCTGTTTTGCCACGATTCGCACCGGTGCCGTCCCGGAATTTGAGGGCTTTGAAGACTCGTATTTTCCTGAACGCCGGTTTTCTCTACAAAACCTGATGCCATGAGAGTTCAAAACCAACGATGCGAAGGATCGACGTTGATGTGGATTTCAAGATTTTCACGACCGTTTAGTGCTGTTCTGTTAATGAGTTTCGTTTCAGGATGTGGCGGCGGGGCTGCTGAACCTGAAACGGCGACTGCGGATTCTAGCTCCGTAACGACGAACGAGAACGGTGAGCCAAAAGGTACTACCGATCTTAAGACAGCAGACTCTCGTCCCGCTGGTGTCGTCGCCAGCATCGACAACGCAATCGCCGCCACTGAACTGGATGGTGCTAAGTCCAGTACGGACGCCGCTCAGAAATCGCTGTTCCCTGACGACGAAGCGACACAGACGCTGCGAGAAATTCAACAACTGCGAATTTCTCCCGTGCCAGTGGATTTGGCAGAGGCCAGAAAAGTTCGCCGCGAACGTAACGAACGCATCGTCGATATGGCGACAAAAGTTCTGCGTCTGACAATGAATGAAGAGACTCGATTGCCTCAATTCCATCTGGCCGTTGGACAGCTTTTGGAGGCTCGCCTCCAGATGGCTCTGGCTGGTACACAGGATGATGTTGACTTGTTGTACGCAGATGTGCATGCCTTGAACGAACGCGATCCGAAATCCATAGCTGCTGCGGAAGGCGTTTATTACATCGCAAGATTTGCTCATACAAAAGCCGGACTCCTCGGGAAATCACAGCCCGTTTGGTTCGAAACACTTTCGCGATGGGCGAGAGAATTTTCTGATCGATTTCCGCAGCAGACACAACGCGCTGTGAGTCTGTTGTTTGGCGCGGCTCGAAGCTGCGAGTTGCAGGCAATGGCAACGGACGATCAGGAACTGGCAACTCGACTGCTGACAGAATCTCGCCTGTGCTACACCGCACTGGCTGAGAAATTTGCGATGACAGATCAAGGACAGGAAGCGACGGCGTCTTTGCGTCGTATGGCATTGGAAGGACAAACACTTTCGCAGTTCTCCGGACCAACGCTCGACGGCGGATTCATTTCATCTGATGACTTCACCGGCAAGCCGACTTTGATCTACTTCTGGGACTCCGAGAGTGAAGAGTTTGCGGCGGATCTCCTGCCGGTACTAAAAAAAATCAGCGCTGCCCTGCCCTCGTCAAAGTTTCGTATCGTTGGCGTGGCTCTCGATGAAGATGAAGCCGCGCTGAATGAGTACCTTGAATCTAAAAAGGTTCCCGGCCAGCAGATCTTTTTCACGCACGGCGAACAACGTTCATGGAGCAGTCCTCTTGTCCGCTTCTGGGGCATCGCCCAAAGCCCGACTGTCTGGCTTCTGGATGCTCAAGGCAAAGTGATTGATACGTCAATCACATCGGCGGAACTGATACCGGCGATACAGAAGATGCTGAATTAGCGAGTGCTCGAATTCCGCAGCGTGAAATGAGTCACCCGCCTTACCCTCCCGCGATCGCGCCCCAGATGATAAACGGTTCGGCGCCAGAAACGATGGCTTCGGGAAGAAGCCGATCGGTGGGATCATGCGAAAGATCCTGCTGGCAGCCGAAGTTACGCAGGAACGGGCGACGTTGTTTTGTCACGTGGTCGCGGATTGTACCGCACAGCATTGGGTAGCGAGATTCAATCGCATCAATGATGGAACACGCCGTAATCGGGACTTCAACTTCGAGAGAAATCTCTGGCCCGACGCGCGCGAGTGTCTGCAAATGATACGGCACTCAAACTCGTACACCGCTCATCAGAGTTGTCCTTTACGTTCGATGCGTTTCAAATCGCTTTGGTCGTTAGGAATCGAATTTCGGAATCGTAAGCACCGAATCATGCATGAGCAATCGCCGTTTGCGAACATCGCTGCTTGGGCATTTTTCAATCGATTCGGTCAGCTTAGTCGAATGGTGTGAAGGCGGATCGACACCAAAACCGTAGTTTTCAGAACACAAATCCTTGTTCCAATGCTCCGGAGACTCCTGCCTCGCAAGGTTGGCTCTGGAGGCGGGAGGCGGGAGCATCCGATCATTGGCGTCCCAAGGCTGGTGCCCTGGAACGAGAATTAAGCGTGTCGTGCAGCGATTGTCAGGCGTTCGCGGGATCTTCGAAGCGGATATTGCGATAGATCTCAGACAGCGGAATCATGACTTCGATGGAATCAAATCGAACCGATCCTTCAATCGATTGCATTGACTCGCATGTCACTTGGATAGACCTCGCATCAGCGATTCTTCAATGCGTTACCGATTTCACGCACAAGATTTCCAACAATCAAATTGTGTTCACGAGACGCACCCACCATCGCAAACACTTCACCACGAGAGTATGGACTCTTGAATTCCGCCTTGCGTTCCTGAGCAAGATACTGCGTCGTGGAGAGATAAGATTTTGGTGCCGTTGACATTTATCGAACCAAATCTGCGTAGAAAAATCGTCTGAGAACCTTTTTAATGTCGCAGGTCCGTGACGCATTGCCAATGCCTTTCATTTCAAATGCGATTTGTGCTCCAAATCGTCCTGTCATTAATCGTCCCGTCAAAAAAAATGAGTGTCAATTTCAGAGGGTGCGGCATCATCAATGAACCGTGTGAATCCGAAGTGTCGGTTCTGTATCGTGTTCGGAATCGTCAATTGACAGGACGATTTGGGTCAGGACGATGAATCGCAGTTTTACCACGGAGGGCACTGAGTTCACGGAAAGGGCGCGTGACGGCGGTTTGATGCGCGGCGGTTTACACACCCAACATCGAGCGGATGCGATTGTGCCATTTCTGGCATCGGCGGGACGTAGACTCGTATCGCAGCGATGGCTGTCTACAATCTCGACGCTATGACCAATGCAGGACGGCAGGTTCCTTCGACTCTTGCTGAACTGACGACGTTGATGGGAACGGCTCCGGGGTTTGCTGAGGTGGTTGCTTCATTGCATTCCGGGAACAGTGCCACGATCGACGGCGCCTGGGGCTCAGCGTGCGCGCTGAGTTTGGCGGCGATTGCGGCAGCAGATCGGAAACGATCACATCTGGTCGTGCTGCCAACCATCCGCGATGCTGAAGAATTCGTGGATGAATTGACGGACCTTGCGAAATCGCCCGTGATGCTTTTCCGGGCATGGGAAAGTCTGCCGGACGCAGTGGATGCTGGCGACTCCGTCTATGCCGCGCGACTGGCGACCGTGCGACGGCTCAATGACGCTGATCGAACGCCAGCTTTGATCGTGACGTGCATCCCGGCATTGTTGCAACCTGTGCCCGCCCGAGATGCGATCAAGGCGGCGACTCGCACGATTGCGGTTGGTGACGAACTAAATCTGGACGAACTTATCGAATGGCTGATCGCCCGCGGATTTGATCGAGTGACCGCTGTCGAGATGCCGGGTGAATTCTGTATTCATGGCGGCATTCTGGATATCTTCCCGGCGTCGGAACCCGATGCGATTCGCATCGAACTGTTCGGCGATGAGATCGAATCGATTCGGTCGTTCAACGTCGAAAGTCAGCGACGCCTGGAAGACTTGAAGAGCATCTCGCTGACAGCGACGACACAGCGTGCTGATGCGGCTGACAATTCTCGTTCCGCCAATTCTCGTTCCGGGGCTGCCGCCCTGGAACGCACTGCCCCGGAGGCTCCTGCCTCCCGTGACAATCTCGCGAGGCAGGAGCCTCCAAAGCAGCGTGTTCCGAGGCAGGAGCCTCGAAACAAGGTTGATGCGCCGTCACCCGTTTTCGCTGGACCGACCGAAAGCCTCATCGATTCGCTGCCGCCCTCAACAATCGTCGTTCTCACAGATCTGCAGCAATCCATCAGCGAAGGCCGCATGTATCTGCAGCGACTTTCGAGTCCCGTTGGTCTCTACAGTGTCGATGCGACCATGGCACGGCTCATGGAATTTCCATCGGTCACCATTGATGCGCTCGGAGCCGACAGTTACGAAACTTCGTGCCATCTGAGTATCGAAGCCATCGAACGTCTTTCCGGCAGTCGCCGTGACGCGCTGGTTGAGTTGTCAGAATTGCTCGGTCCCAGCGATCACGTGCTGCTTTGCTGTCACAACGAAGGCGAGCACGAACGGCTGAACGAGCTGATCAAGGAAACCGATGCGTCCCACAACACAACGCTCGCATCACGCATTCAGCTGACAACCGGCCGTCTGCGACGTGGCTTCAGGCTGATCGATCACAATCTTATCGTCATTAGCGACAACGAACTGTTCTCTCGTGCGACAACACGCACCACCACGCGGAAGCGGCGAGCGGACTCGAGGGCGATTGATACATTTCTTGACCTGCGAGACGGCGATCTGGTTGTGCATGTGGCACACGGCATCGCGAAATATCGCGGCATGAAGAAAGTTGAAAACGGCGGGCAACAGGAAGAACACATGCTGCTGGAATTCCGTGACAGCGTGGTCGTGTATGTTCCGGTCTCACTGATTCATCTGGTTCAGAAATACATCGGCCCGGCCAAGTCCTCACCGGAACTTACAAAATATGGTGGCACCTCATGGTTGAAGAAGAAGGATCAAGTTGCTGAAGCGGTGTCTGACATGGCCACTGACATGCTGAAACTTCAGGCCGAACGTGCGTCGCGACCGGGTTTGCAGTGTCCGCCGGATTCGCACTTGCAGCAGGAATTCGATAAAGCGTTTCCGTTTACTGAAACGGTTGATCAGGTCGCAGCGATTGCCGACCTGAAGCAGGATATGGAACAGCCAAAACCTATGGATCGGCTGATCTGCGGCGACGTTGGTTTTGGGAAAACAGAAGTCGCCATGCGAGCCGTCTTCAAGGCCGTGGACGCAGGCCGACAAGTCGCAGTCCTCGTACCGACAACAGTCCTCGCTGAACAGCATTTTCGCACATTCAGCCAACGCATGGCCGAGTTTCCGGTCGTCGTGGAAATGTTGTCACGCTTCCGTTCTGCTGCGGAACAAAAACGCATCATGGAGCGTTTGAAAGAAGGCGCGGTCGATGTCGTGATCGGGACGCATCGACTGGTTTCTAAAGACGTGAAGTTCAAGAACCTCGGCCTGCTGGTGATTGACGAAGAGCAGAAGTTTGGCGTCGCAGTGAAGGAAAAGCTGAAGCATATCCGCGCCGAAGTGGATGTATTAACGCTCACTGCAACGCCGATTCCAAGGACACTGCACATGTCTTTGCTGGGCATCCGTGACATCAGCAGTCTGACAACACCTCCACGTGATCGCATGCCCATTGAAACGCGAGTCGGACGTTTTGATGAAGGGCTTGTCCGCAGCGCGATCATTCGGGAACTCAATCGCGGCGGACAAGTGTACTTCGTTCACAATCGAGTCCACGATATTGAACAGATTGCGCAACGTCTGAAACGCATTGTGCCGGAAGCCAGTCTGACGATCGCTCACGGCCAGATGCATGAAGACGAACTGGAAGCGGCGATGATTCAATTCGTGGCTGGCAAGGCCGATATTTTGCTGGCCACAACGATCATCGAAAGTGGACTCGACATCCCGAACGCCAACACGATGTTCATTCATCAGGCTGATATCTATGGCCTCGCGGATATGCATCAGCTTCGAGGCCGCGTCGGACGCGATCGCCACCGAGCCTATTGCTATCTGCTGCTGGAAGATGGACGCGTCGTGACGACAAAGGCGATGCGTCGGCTTAAGGCGATCGAAGAATACAGTGAACTTGGTGCTGGATTTCGCATCGCCATGCGCGACCTGGAAATTCGCGGTGCAGGGAATATACTTGGCACCGAACAAAGCGGAAACATTGCGGCTGTTGGCTACGAGTTGTATTGTCAGTTGCTCGAAAACTCAGTGCGGTTACTGAAGAAGCAGCCACTGCGATATCAACGGCATTGCAAAATCGAATTGCCAGTCTCCAACTTCATTCCTGACAAATATATCAGCGAGCAGAAACTTAAGATTGAAGTTTACCGGCGGCTATCGCAGGCCAATACGCTCAGCCAGCTCACTGAGCTTGAAGAAGAGCTCCGCGACCGCTTCGGCCCGGTCCCGACTGCCGCCCGTCGCATGTTGCAATTGCGGGAACTCAATCTGCGTGCGCTCGGTTGGAAGATCGAGAACATCCATCTTGAAACGGGTTACGCCGTCTGTCGTTATCGCGACGCGAAGTTGATTCGCATGTTGTCACATCTTCACAAGGGCCATCTCCGCGTCGTTGACGCCCACGACGCCTATTGGCCTCTGGAAGCCGAAGAAACCGACGGGCCTGCGGTACTGGATGAACTCATTGCTGCATTGTCGGCTGCTGAACCGCCGGTTTCAGAGACATAGTTCGGGAGTGTGATGACTGGTCGTAGTGGAATTGAGGGGACACCGGCCTCACAATTCAAGGATCCGTCTTAATCATCTCTATCCGTTCGTAGTTCCGCCTTCAGGCGATTGTGTGCGTGTTGGTGCAAAAAAACCCGCCTGAAGGCGGGACTACAAGCAAAGAACCGAAATGTGATCTGCGTCGTGTCGGCCATGTGAGCCAAGCCTTGACACTTCAGTTCAGCGCATGGGTACTGAATCGAATCACAGAATCACACCAATGCATCAGACTCGATAAGCCCTTTGTCCCGCAATGACGCCAAAGCTTTGCCGATCGTTCTTACCTGAATTGCCGGTCCAATCAACTTACTGATGTCGCTCAATGTGTGCCCCTGCCCATCTTTTAAGTAGTCCAGAATCTGCTGTTCTCGGACAGTCAATGGCTCAGCCCCTATCTCTCCGTTCGACTTGATTCGAACAAAACGTTCGAGCTCTCGTCGAATCATCGTGCCCGTTGCTGGCAACGCATCTTGGGGAAGGTTCTCCCATGAGGTCAGGAGGATACTTTCAACCGTGAAACCCAAGGAGACATCGACCACGTAGATTCTGGGTTGCCTTAAAACATCCAGCAAAGAAAGTTCGCCATGGTTCAGTTCCTTCAGAATTCTATCTGTTATCGGAACAACCACATACTGCCACGAGCTTCCGACTTCCTGAAGCCAATGAGCAAAACATAACTCGCCGTCCTGGTCTCGTAACGTGAACGTGCGAGGACCGTCAAGCCAAATGAAAACGTCATTGGGTTCAAAGCCGCCGAAGAAAGTTTTATCTTTCATGATTCCATTGATCGTCGCCATCAGACCACACTCTCAATCGCCGGGACGCAATTCGCTCGCACACAGTTACGACTGGGCCACCACGTATTGTGTGACGGCCGCTGACCTGGCGTCAGCATGACTTTCCCGTCGACCGCTGATAATTGGAGCAATGCGATGAAATTACCAAGTTTTGGCATTGCCCTGTGCATAAACAAAGCGTCGTCGCGTTCAGTGAACACGGACAGCCCGTAAGGCAAGCATTTACACAGTGGTACGTTTCTCAGTTTTCCTCCCTTTTCGGCAAAGCTCTTCAGGTCGGCATTCGCTGGCGGGTTCTCGCGCAGGAGATGAAAATACGGACCGTCACAATTTGGTGCCGCCGCAGGCGGACACTCCGCAGGCAGTCACCCGGATATGTAATTTCTGATGATTGACTCATGCTGGCGATCCGTGTTTTGAAAATCAAAGTCGTATTTTAGAACAGGAGAAACGCAATCTACTGAGTGTACGCGACATACGACAAGCCCTCATCCCGCAACACACGCGGAAAGTTCCAGGCTTTATTGACGATCTGCCGTGAATCTGACAATGCGTTTGCTCGTTAACTATAGTTGTCGCCAAGGCCAAATGCTTCCAGCCCCTTGATCTCTCTGCTGGAAACCCGTGTTCGCACGTATTTCAGTCGTTTGCCCGCATCTGTGTCGCGTAGAAGTAGTTCGACTTCATCGAGGTAAGTTTGCTTGGTAATTCGGTCAACATCATCAACGCCGTCGCTAAAGCGGTTTAACAATATCCGGCTTCCTGTAAACATTTCTGCGCTCGCATGCGTAGGAATCTTCCATCCAAAGTACAAGGCGAACATGGTCGCTGATTCTGACATTGCCCTGTCAGTCAATAGTGGCCAACTCTCGGGCATCGAGGGAGGCTCACGCTCAATCATTAATTCGCAATACGTACCCACGGTCGGACCGGGATAGGGTAGAAGACTCAGAGGATCGTTGTTGGATACCGCATTCACGAGTAACCGTTGCTCGTCAAACTCCGGGCCGGGCGGAATCAGATTCAGCAACTTGTCATACTGTTCCGGCGACATCAAATAGAGGAGTCTGTTGATTCGGAAACGTGCGTTTTGGACATACCAGCGGCGCTGCGTACCAGTAGTGCTACCACTCGTTGCGAGGTTTTCCAGTTGAGAAATCAGTTGATTTCGAATCGCTGTGGCGTAGGCCACGAGTTCGCCAATGCTCAAACGAGAAATTAACCGGACGTTGGAGTCGAGAATCCATTTGAGGACTTTCTGAAATCTGCCGTAGTGCATCCCAATCGCAAGACGCCGAAACGGGATAGAGAATCCGGCCTCAAGAAAACGTGATTCCAGCGATGCAGATTTCTCTGGCGCGTGAAGTAACATCAATTCTATAGCCCGAGTCAGTCCACCAAAAGACGAAAGCGAATTCTCCTTTACAATTTGAGGGCAATGCTGGTGCCATACCGATTGAGTTACGACATCCTGCTTTCCATCGTGTAGCTCCAGTGGCGAAAGAAGGTCTTTCAGTATGTTTTGAACCTGATCGACTTCGGTGGGCTTGCAGACGACAATCACGTCATCAACGTAACGAAAGTAACATCCGGGCCACCTTTTCGACATTTCGGCGTCAACTTCCTCCATGGCAATATCGGCTAGCACGTGAGATATATCGGGCCCAATGGCAACTCCCTTTCGGCAAGCGGCCTGAAACGACCCAATGAATCGTTCAGTAACGTTGCGGACCTGAGTGTCTTCGATTTGGCTGATACGCCTAATTACTCGTGGACTCAAGTCGCCCCAATCGATTGAAGATTGAAGGGTAAAACGTACGAATATCGTTGATAACGGCGACATTATCTTTGTGGGCCGCAATTGCCTTTCGGACCGCGTCATTTCGTTTCAAATAGCCATATCGATAGAACGAGTAGTTGTGGCCCGTCTTCGCTGAGTGAGGCCAAAGATAGCTGAAAACGAAGTCGCTCTTTTGAAATGCTTTCTCGTTCGACAACATCGACAGCAAGGCTGATTCCGCGATGAGTGTAAAGGGGCTTCCGATCATGAACGTTCGGTAGATCGGATCGCCACCATTTACGTCCTTCAACATCGGATAGGAGAAATAACGCCAGTCCTTTTTTGCCATCAGTTTGTGGCGTGCCATTCCAGCGACTTGACTGGAATGCGACTCGAAGTCGCCATCGTCAAGAAGCGACCGGAGCGCAACATACGTGGGCTTATGTCGCAAGCGACTAATATTCAATGCACGAATAGCGTTGACGTCCTCAGTATTCATCAGCTTCCCGTCCGCCGATGTTCGAGGACTCTAACGCCGCTATTAAACGACTCGTTCTTGAACGGATGCTGCCAACGGAATTGGATGCCATCACTGTGATGTCTGCGACGGAATGCGGTGGTGATTGAAGTGCCAATGGATTCCAAAATTCTCGCAATAAGCCATTGTGATTGGTTGGTTCGCGGCTCTACCCAGTAGATCCCACCAAAGCGAGCGTGCATTCGGGAGCAAATATGCTGAAAAAACCGGCTGTTTTCCGTGATCTTCGATTTATCCGATTCGCTTCCAAGTTCTCCTGAGATCGCTGCCACCAACACCAGCCATTCTTCGCTTTTCGGTGATTGGTCGAACCAGGCATCAACGATTGAAGCAGTCGATGGCTCAAGCTTTGCGTCCCAGTCATGGCACTTCCAGTCCAATCTGACCCCTTGGTCTGCCAACCAGGGAGTCGCAGCTGTCAACATTTGGTTGTAGAGATCTCGGGCGTGTGGAGAATAGTCTCCTGCAGTCACTGAGATGTTGAGCGGAAGTTTCTTAAGACTTCCGGTGTTCCTCAATTCATGAATTAATCCAAGCAGCCCCAGCAATCCCGCGCCTGCGCCACATGGAACATCCAAAATTGAAATCACACCGTCGCTCAGTGAATTTAGCAAGTCTGACGACATTTCGCCAAACTCCTGACGCGGGTCCAGAAGCAAGAATTCAGTGCGAACAGCGGATGCCGCAAATCGGTGCACGAAATGCTCATGGGTTGCTTCTACAACAGTGTTGCCGCCAATTTCTCCTCTCGGACTTGGGCCACGAGCATCTTCAATCCGGCCAATCGAAGTCAGTTGACTCTCTTAGTCGCTGGCAACCGAGCTGGGCAGATGGATTATGTTCTTGGCCCAAATGGTAGTAGGGATCTTCACTTTCGGTCACCGATCTCCGTTGCTGCCATAGAACGTCTGGCACGACACAACTTTCCTTCGAACGCTTTCTTCAGAATGCCTTGTCGTAACCGGCCTCCTCGCTACAAACTGGATTCGAGGGCTTTCACTGCATAGTCAAGGCTTGAAAGGCGTGACGCTATTTCAAGCACGATCTGTTCTTGCTCCTGCAGTACCACGGTGGCCCGTACCATACACTTTTCATTGGCGAATAGGTATCCCAATCAACCGTGGAAGTGGGATGAAACCGACAAGGACGGCCGTTTCGCTCCCAATGCGGAATGGAAAGCATGGACAGCGATCGCGGAATTCTGGAATGTGGGCTGCGTCTTGCCCTTGATGTCCATGTTTTCTGATGCCGGCGATGGTGGTGGCTGGGAGTATTTGATTCTGATCTTTCCAGCGCTTGGGCTATATCTGATTACGACTGCGGCATTGCTCGTCAGACAGCAAATCCGCTACGGGCGTCCCACAGTGACACATGAGTCCATGGCCTTACAGCGTGGGCGAATTGTTGCAGCTGGAAATCGAGTTTCCTGCAGCTTTGCCGACGTCGCGCGAGTTGAAGGCTGCGTTGACGGTCGGCTACGTTGTGACCTCCGACGATAATCCGGATGACATTTTTACTGTAACGGTGTCCGCAGTCACCATTGGCCGCAGCATTCAATTTCACTTCGATATCCCGCTCGGCTTGCCAAGATCCAGTCAAGTCCGCGACGCAGTCGGCACAGATACCGCTCGCTGGCTTTTGACGGTTACTAGCTCAGACAGTCGGTGGGATTTTCGAGCAGTCTATGTCCTGGCTGTTTGTGACTGAGCAGCCGGACAACTGCTCCGGCCCGTCGAGCCTCTTCCGCAGCTTGTAAAACCCTGTCGCCAGTTTAATCCCGAGCACTGCGTTGCTGCACCACACGACGACCGCGATGGCAAGCAATTTTCCGGCGCATGGCACCGGCATTTCGCCAGGCGAAGCCGATGTCTACACAAAGTTTGAAGGTCAACGCGGAGTCGCTGAGAGCAGCTTGAATCCTTCGGGCTTTGTTAGTTTCGAGCGTGAACGCATGCCTGGCCGATCAAAAACGGGGGAATTCATTGAGGCCGGAGCACCAGTAAAGGTCGTCGGTACAAATCCATTTGGCCTATTCGTGCGAGTGCCGCCAGAGCGCGCTGACTTACGAGATCTGCGGTGAATTACGCACTATCGAGATCGACCGAAACGAATATCGCAAAGGAATATTGTCTCGCGATTGGGCCCGTATGTTTCCGCGAAAATCACACCGGTCGCTGGCTCGTTGAAGAACGCTCGCCAGCGCTTCGAAACTATTCTTCGTCATGAGTCTCCGCCATACCGCAATTCTTGTAGAGCCCGTTGTCGTCGATCCGCCGGACAATCGCTTTGCGCCGTTCGATTTCTGCGTCAATTTGCTCCGCAGAAAATTCAGGGTTTTCAGCACGAATAGCCAGCGTCAGCCACCGCATGCCTTCATCATACAAATCAGCTCCTCCGCGTAGTCGCTCCACATCGGTAAGCGATTGGCTACGGTCAATTCTCGATCTGGCGATCGAGTTTTGTAATTCAAGTATGTCGTGGTCAACCATTTGAGAGAACTGTTGTGTTACGAGTATTTTTCAAACTTGCGTTGCCAATTTAACGGCATACGTATCGCGCATCGAATCTCCAGACAAGAATCTGTGACAGCACGATCTATCCTTGGAGTAGAACAAAAAATCAGCAATTTTTGTCGAGTGAAACAGCGGATATCCAATCGAGAAGTGTGCCCACCAATGGCAGAAACTACAAAGCGGCTAAGGAATTTGGAAACTATGAATGCCCGCATATTGCTGCGGAGTGAGAAAGCTACGTTTGCCCCGGCCCATCAAGTCTCTTCCGAAGCTTGTAAAACCCTGTTGCCAGTTTAATCCCGAGCACTGCGTTGCTGCACCACACGACGACCGCGATGGCATGGGGCAGGCCGAGCAATTGAATTGGAATCGCCAGAAACAAAATCAGTCGAGGTCGCAGTAGCCACGAATACGGGATCTGCAGCGAATTACGCACCTTCGAAATCGTCATCAGTCATGATCCTGTGGGACCTCAAACTTCGCCGGGGCAAACTGCAGGTGCCGAATTCCTGAGCCAACATTGTGGAATCGAAATCGGTCGAATTCGTGCGCAGACAGCGGGACGTGCGTGTGTCCAAAGTAAATATCACTAACGCCGTTGAGGAATTCTTCGCTTTGGCCTTCGAGGTACTCGATCAGCCGTTGGCATGTTCGCATGTGGCGATGTCGAATTTTTGGGATCAACCCATGGATTCGAGTTCGAATGACGGCTGAGTACATCATGTTTCCAAGCCGACCCTTTGAAGGATCTTCGTGAAACATTGTTCGATAGGCATCAAGCCCGCCGACATGTCGTTGTCCATCCAGTATATCGCCATGCAGAAAGACATTGCTGCCGATGCGCCAGACATTCGCACTCCAGTGGAAGTTTGGATGTTGAGAGCTCTGCGACTGCAGCATGTTCTGAATGCGTGGATGGCAATCATGGTTGCCGAGCAAGTACCCCATTTCGCATCCGGATTCAACGCGACGGCCGTGTTGAGCCAATCTGTTGCCGCAGCAATCGTTGCGTCCAAGTTTCCCTGCTGGCTCCACCGAACGTCGAAGATGTCGCCACCCAAAACAATGGCCTTTGCGGATTCGATCAACCCTTGATGCTGCTCCCAGTGCCATTGTCCAATGGAGCGTTGGCTGAACAGATGCAGGTCGGAAATGAAAAGGCCGTTCATGGTGATTCGGTACGAAGGGGTGAAGGCCGAAAAGAAGGAGTCTAGTCGGACGATCAATTTTTGCGCACCCAATGTGTCTTTCAGCTGACAATTAATCTGCCCCGGTTTGTCAGGACATTGAAGGTCGGAATGTTGTGAATCGCTGGAGTCACGATTAGGTGACTGACGTCCCCCGCGCGCCAAACTGGCGTGCCGTGAGACGTCAGTCGCCGGTTCAGTACGTCTGATACCTTTCACTCCGTGAACTTCGGGTTCTCCTTTGTGCCAAATGTGATTAGATTTCGGCACCATTGAACGCCATCAGAACCATCGAGCACGAATACTTCGATGGTATAGCTTTCGAGAAGGACAGGCCTTAGAATCCGGCGATGGAGTCCGACAAACATTTGTACGAAGTATTTGAGGCCTACCCTGAATGGGTGTTCTTGCTGACTGGTCGCCCGTGGCCCGGTCCATGCCGCTTCCAGTCCGTTACGATCAAAGCCATCCAGCGCAGTGCCGATGGAGTGTTAATCCCGGATGTCAAAGAAGAATCGATTTTGGTGGTCGAGTTTCAGATGTACCACGATCCGGATATCTATGGGCGCGTGGTTGTCGAGATGGCGATCATTCAAGAAGAACACGCTGGTCGCGAGGTTCAAGGGGTTTTAATTTTTGGATCCAAAGAACTTGATCCCAAAACGGCCCCATGGTCACAAGTTGTGTCCGTGTACTATCTGGACGAGATGCTCAGTGAACTGGAGAAATCATCCCCCGACCATCCGCTGGTTGCGTTATTTCAGCCGCTGATCGAAAAAAGCAACAAACGGCTTCACGAGAACGCGAACCAATACTATACTCGAATCGAAACGTTCGCCACGGACGAACGTTTGAAAGCCAAATTAATTGGTGTGTTCATTGACTGGCTGTTTCAGCGTTTCAGGGATCTTGGAAAAACGGAGATTGAAAAGATGATGCTCGGAAAACTCCCCGACCTGCGCGAAACCCAGGCCGGAAAAGACTTGATCGCCATTGGTATCGAAGAAGGCATCGAAAAGGGCATTGAAAAGGGCATTGAAAAGGGCGAATTGATTGGCACCATTCGTACGTGCCAATCATTGCTAAGTGGTCCCTGCGATAGCGAAGAGAAGCTGTTGACAATGTCCATTGACGAGCTTAGTGCAATGGCAACACAACTTCAGGCGAAGCTTCGCAAACGCCTTGGATCGGCCCCGCAGTAATTATGTGGCTTGCCGTGTGCGTGACTCAATTATCAGATAGATTTCCTGGACGCCGTGTTCAACACCGCTCAGGCTCAAATAGCCTGCTGATCGAGTTCAGGCGAAGTACTTCTGGATTGATCTACTCGTAAGCCCAGGCCATGACTCTTAACTCGCTGTCCTGTCGGTTGAGTTCAACAAGCTACCTGGTAACAGAAACAGCAAGTTTCTGCAGTGCGTGCCGATCACCCACAGCAACGGTCTCGCCGGAATTCAGACCGTGAGTAATTTCGACGCAGGTTTCGTTGTTGGCACCTAGTTCAACGACCCGAACGTAAAGGCCGCTTAGTGTCTTTGTCAGAACCACATAGTCGCCGTGATGATGGAATACCGCTTTGACTGGAACCTGAATTACATCGAGTCGATCATCGACGAAAATCTCGGCAACAACAGTTGAGCCCAAAGGAAGAGAGTCGAATCCATCCTGATCTGGATCGACTGAGATTTCAACATCGTGATATCGATCGTGTGGTTGATATCGGGATGGGGGCGATGGCATGGCGGCGATCCATGTCAGTGTTCCATTGAACGTATGGTCTGAATTGGACTGCACGCGAAACTCGACAGCCTGATTTTCGTGAAGTTCGTGGGCCTGTCGATCACTGACACGCGCAAAAACGATCAAGTGTGATCGGTTTGAGACGCGAATCAAGTCCTGCCTGTAATATGCAAATTCTCCAACTTCGATCATTCGGCCGCGGTCACGGTTATGGCAATAGATAACTTCACCGGCTTTGGGGGCTCGGAGTGTGCATGATTCAATTGCCGTGATCATTTGATCGACCTGTTTCTGGACGATCGACAACCTGCGTTGCATTTCCAGTGTTTTAAGTTCAGTGACTTTCAGACTCAGTTTATTCTGCAACTCAGCATGATCGAGTTCATTGCGGGCATTCTCTGCTGCGCATTGGAATTCAAATAAATCACGAGGCTGCTGAAATTCCTTCGCAAGATTCAATGCGCCCTTCGCACTCTCCAGTGCTGATTTTGCGTTCTTGCGTTTTGCATCGACAGCCATAAACGACGCCGTGTTGCGATAGCCCAACGCCGTAAACTTATGAGCTGATTCACATTCTTCCTGAATGCTCTGCAGGATTTCTTCTTTGAGTCGCACATCGCCTGCCAGTCGTTCGATCTCAGTGGCAGCCTCGGCCTGTTCATAGGCTTGTAACTGACCGGCCGCCATAGTGTTGCGATATTGGCAAGTACTCAAGCGACGAGAGTTTACGAAACCTTGAAGTGACTCACTAATCCTGGCAGCCGCCAATCCAGCCTTGGCTCGAATCAACGTGACTGTTTGGGAGTCCAGCTTCGCCTGCAGATCTGACGTGTCCAGGACGCAAACAATTTCATCAGCTTCAACGTGTGTGCCTTCCGGAACAAGTTCCAGGATACGCCGTTCACGAGACAGGCAGTCATTCTTGATAATTACCGGGGCGAATGTGCGAATGTCTCCGAATGCCTGGACTGATTTTGTGAATTTTTCCTGCTGTACGTCTTCCGTAACGAGTCCTAACGATGCCAGATCTGGCTCGCCGTTGGTTGCAAAGCCGCCGATGGCTACAGGGATAAACAAAATTGCACAAACCAGTCCGCAGTAGGAGATGCGACGGGCTTGAGCTGCATTGTGTTTTGGTTGAATCAGTTGCTTCATTGATCTCTGGGGAACGCATCCTTCAGACGGCGAAGTTCTGTCGTGCGAATGAAGGTTCGCAGATAGTGACGCAATCTGGTGAATTGTTTCTGACGGCGGGAGAATGCATGGCGAGCGAGCGTCGCTGTGCATTTCGAGGTGAGGTGGAGATTTAGGCAGGAGTGTTCAGGGGGGATTATTCTGAATCCTGCAGCCGCACATTAACAGTGCTTTCGCAGGATCTGTGTTCGTCGATGGCAGAATGAATGGCAGTGAACCAATACCAGTTGCACGACCATCACCAACTTTTACACAGAGTCGCAACATTTAGGTCGGTCGTCTGGGTACATTCAACTTTAGAAAAGGGGACGTCATTAAGATGGAATCCAACTTTCGAGGCCCATTTTTCCATTGTGAATCACGGGATTCAAGTCCAAATCGTATCTCAAGGGCTTTTGTCAGATTCTACCGATGATCTCCGATATTTGGGGCAAGCCGAAATAGTTTAAAAAGGCCACGCCATTGAATGAATTCCAAATGTCGCACCGGTGAAAAATCTGGGCACTGTAAAATCAATCGACGAAAATGGCGGTGTTACTCGCGAAAATAGCTATATTCCGTTCCGGAGACTTCCGATCCGACGACGATTTTGATTTCTCCCTCGCCCTGATTTTCCGTTTCCCCATTTAGTAGAGAATCACACTCGTGAAATACTCTGTGTCTTCCGTGTTCATCTTGTGCCTGACATGCATTGTCGGGACACAAGCTCCGTCGATGGCCGATGTACCAGAGTGGAACGACTACACGATTATTGCTCAGGGAAATCATCTGATTCACAAACTGAATGGTGAAGTCACGATAGACCTGATCGATCACGATGCAAAGTTCCGTGCGACAGAAGGACTTCTTGCGTTTCAAATTCATCGCGGTCCAGCGATGACGGTTCAAATCAAAGATGTCATGCTCAAAGAATTGCCCGACGGTGGCATGATCGAATTCGAGCCGTCCACGCTTCCTGTTGATGCAAAGCAGCTAGGCAAAAACACTCCGGCTGCCGCTCCGAAAGCGAAGTCTCAGGCAAAGAAAGCACCGGGCGCAGCATCCAAGGCGATAATGGAAAAATCGAAAGACGGGGCTGTCGCAAAAACAAAAGGTCGCTCGGCAGCTGTTGGGCCGGTAATCAAGGAAAACGTAGCGACGCCTGTGGCACGCATCAAGGCAGCTCAAGATTTTCGCGTAGAACTTCTGTATTCCGTGCCCGGTGGCGATCAGGGGTCATGGGTCAATCTCTGCAACGACGATAAGGGACGTATCTACGCCAGCGACCAATACGGCGGGCTCTTTCGGTTCACGCCACCTCCAGCAGGACAGCCGCTCGATCCTGCAAAAGTCGAAAGAGTGCCAGCCAACATCCGCGCGGTCAACGGTATGCTGTTCGCCTTCGGTGCGCTTTACGTTGGCGTGAACGATTACGAACAGAAACTGCAAAGCGGCGTGTATCGCATCACCGATAGTGATGGAGACGATCAGTTTGAACACGTGGAATTGCTGCGTGCGATTGATTCCAAAGGCGACCATGGTGTGCATGCCATATTGCCAACGCCAGATGGAAAAGCGTTGTATCTCGTGTGTGGCAACAACGCCAAGCTCACTGAAACGCCAACGACTTCTCCGGTTACAAAAATTTGGGGCGACGATCATCTTCTGCCTCGCATGCCAGATGGTCGCGGCCACAACAACGGCGTGCTTGCACCAGGTGGTATCATTTATCGTTTGACGCCAGATGGAAAACAGTTCGAAATCTATGCTTCCGGATTCCGCAACGTCTTCGATGCTTCGGTGAATCACGACGGTGAATTATTCACTTACGATGCCGACATGGAATACGATTTTAATACACCATGGTATCGCCCGACTCGGGTGAATCACGTGGTCAGCGGAGCAGAATTTGGCTGGCGTCATGGAGCTGGCAAGTATCCCGAGTTTTATCCTGACAATCTGCCCGCGACACTTAACATCGGACCGGGATCACCGACTGGCACGACATTCGGCTACGGTGCTAAGTTCCCTGCCAAATATCAGCGAGCTCTGTTTGTTCTCGACTGGAGCTGGGGCAAGGTCTACGCGGTGCATCTGAAGCCGGATGGCGCAAGCTATACGGCAACCAAGGAAGAATTCCTCTCGGGCGCACCCCTGCCGGTGACTGACGCGATCGTTCATCCTCAGGACGGTGCGATGTATTTCGCCATCGGTGGTCGTCGAGTTCAATCCGGTCTGTATCGCGTCACATATACGGGCCACGAATCCACCGCGCCGATTGACGTTGAGGTCACTGTGAGCCCACCTCGGGACTTGCGTCATCAACTGGAATCCTTCCACGGTCATCAGAATCCGAATGCGATTACCACAGCCTGGCCGCACCTCAATCATAGCGACCGCTTCATTCGCTGGGCCGCGCGCGTGGTGCTGGAACATCAACCGCCAGCGGAATGGGAAGCCAGGGCTCTGAGTGAAACGGACCCCGGCCGACAACTTGAAGCCTTGCTCGCCTTGGCACGTGTCACCGGGGTTTGCCCGAGCCATCGCGCTGAAGACGCAACGACAGATACAGCGATGCGAGATAAGATTTTTTCTGCTCTGCTAAAGCTGGATTGGTCGGGCCTGACAAATGAGCAACGCATTGCCTTTGTGCGAATTACTGAGATCGTGCTGCATCGCTTTGGCAATCCGGACGATGCCATGGTTGCTGCCATCATTGCCAGGCTCGATCCCGGATTTCCTGCTGACAATTTTGAACTGAATTGGTTGTTGTGCGAAACTCTTAGCTACCTGCAGGCTCCAAACACTGCGGCAAAAGGCATGGCGTTGATCGAAGCGGCGCCCAGCCAGGAACCGCAAATGGAATACGCCCGCAGTCTGCGATTTCTGAAAACCGGCTGGACAAAAGAACTCCGCACGGCCCAACTGGAATGGTTTCTAAAAGCCGCCAACTATCGTGGTGGTGCAAGTTTCCAGAAGTTCATAGAATTCATCCGCAACGATTCGCTGGAATCGTTCAGTGACGCGGAGAAAACAGAACTTGCGGCATTGATCGCAATGGAACCAGAGAAGAAATCCGCCATCGAGAACGTTGGAGCTATGTTCGCGGGGCGGATTCCAACCACATGGACATTGGAAGAACTCAGCGTTGCAGCACAGTCGGACTTGAAGCATCGCAATTTTGACAATGGTCGCAAGATCTTCACTGCTGCCGCGTGCTTCACCTGCCATCGGTTTGGGAATGCAGGCGGTATGACCGGTCCGGATTTAAGTGCAGCCGGTCGTCGCTATTCGCCACATGACTTGCTGGATCAGATTATTAATCCAAGCAAGGTGATCAATGAACAGTTTTCTGCCGTGACCGTTGTTACCGAGGCCGGAAAGGTCCACACGGGTGTTGTCGTGAATCTCAACGGAGATACTCTGACGATCAACACCGACCTGACCGATCCAAACCAGCGAGTCTCCATTGACCGCAAGGAAGTCGAAGAAATGGAAGTCTCGAAAATATCACCGATGCCCGCAAATTTGCTGGCCTTGCTGACCAGGGATGAAGTGCTGGACATGCTCGCCTACGTACTCAGCGGCGGCGAGCCAGAGCACGAGCTGTTCAAACGTTAGATCCGACTACGTGAAAGTTAGACAGATGATCAAACCAGCGGAGACCGATGGTCAGTTTCTGAAGAATCTGCGGCGAATGGGATTCGTCGAAGGCGTTTCTACGTTGATACTCTTTGGTGTGGCAATGCCATTGAAGTATATGGCCGATCTGCCACTTGCCGTTCGAATTGCCGGATCCATACACGGTCTGTTGTTTGTGTGTCTGGTTGTCATGCTGATGATGGCGACAACAAGAGTTCCCATTTCAAAATTGCTGGCACTTACAGGCATGCTTGCAGCGGTTGTGCCGTTTGGACCATTCGTTTTTGATCGTTGGCTGGTGCGGAATGCCGAGACGTAAATGCTGGACCTTTAGACAGCGCCAGTTTACGTAAGAGCCGAACGCGCTAGCGTCGGGCTTTTCACAGTAACAACCTGGTCGTGCCGAAGCCCGAGGCTAGCGCCTGCGGCTCACTTATTGATTGAGCGCAATCTTCTCTTCGCAATCATTGCTCCAAAGCGAAGCCACAAGCAGCATCACCACCGGAACCAACTGCATCAGATAACGATGCGAGGCACCGCCAAGGTGTTCTTCCAGTTCAGCCGGTGCCAGCATTCCGGCGACCAGCAGTGCTGCGAGAGCTCCCAGCAGGTTCAGAATCAGAAATATCTGCGGCAACTGCATTGCACGGCGTGGTCTGGTCGCGGTAGCTGCCAAGCCAGCCCACCAATGCAGTCCCCACTGCCGCCATTCGCTAAACATCCGGTGCCACAAATGCGGCAGTGACCACTTCAAAGTGCCAAGCCGTTCATACAGCATCGCCGTCGAAAGTCGTCCGGCATAATGCATTTCCGTGGTGTCGGGGAGTCGACGGCGATGAAGGAACCATGGGATCAGCATCAAGCTGGCCGTAAAAGCGAAGACAATCAGCATCCTCAAGCCGGAAGCCAACCGCTTTCTGAAGACTATCGGGATCATCATAGCCATTCCACATGACAGCACGTCGATCATCAGGAACGCGATGCCTTCGTCCTTGGTGAAAGCAGCGCAACTCGCAACGAAACCTGCCAACGCGGGTTTGAGAAATTGCCTGGCGGACATCGAACTCGACAGCGCGTCCCACAAATACAGCACAGCGATCCCATGAAAACATGCAACCGGGGCATCGGCCTGAGCCGACAGAAACCCATATTCATCGGGCATCAGAACCGGTGCTGTTGCCAGCAACAATCCGCATGTCCATGCCCATGCGGCGTCAAATTGACGACTGCAAACGCCGGTAAATGTCAGCACCAGTCCGGCGTAGAGTAAAGGAAACCACAGCTTCGACCATCGGTCCTGCACGCTGCCCAGAAGTGCGTACGTATGCTGTTCGAGCAATGGCAGCATGAGCGGATATTTGGGGTGATACTGCACGAAATCAGGATCATTCAATGTCGAATTGTTGATAGTTCCTTCCTCGAAGATGACCTTCGCTTTGATGGCGAAGATCGCTCGTTCGTCCCAGAATCGTTGCGGTGTGAGGGCTGTCTGAATGAACGCCAGGCCGATCAGAAGTGCGATGATCCATTGGCATGATTTCACCATGCGGTTGCCATTGACTGTATTTTTTTGGACAGGCTTCGATGCCGAAATCAACGTTGCCCACAGACCCACGATGATTCCGATCCCCGCCAGGCTCGCGCTGAATATGTAGCCCAAGGTTCCGTGGCTCAGAGCCCACAGGAATGAAAGCCAGCCTGTTAAACCGACGCCCAGAACAATGCTCAATCCCCAGATTTCCGCCAGCGGCGAAGCAGTGCCTTCAGAAGCCGGTAACACAAATTGTACGGCAGCTCGCCCCAACATCACGCTGCCAGCAAGGGCAAAGCACACGGCCAGAATCGTCATCATTGTAACGCCTCCGTCCATGGTCTCAGGACAACCGTATATGGCGGAATATAGTCTGGATCTTTCTGTAGCTGACGCATGAATTTCAGAAAGCCCGGATCTTCCATCGCGCGTTCGGGCTGCACGTATTCAGATCCTTCGAAGTATTCCAGCACAAAGTCCAGGCGTTGTTTGGCAAGGACATCGTCTGGAAGTTCTGACAGACGATAAGCCGCCAGTTGCCGTTCCTGATTTGTGCGCGGAATAAGATGTTCCGCCGACGGATGCATACGATGCACGATATGTCGGGGTAACAAGTAGTACGACAGAAAGAACAGTTTCTGATCGCTCACAACGAAGATGCGACTATCATCCGGCGTCGATGCGCGCAGATAGCGAATGACGGCTCGATTGGATTCACTGATGTTGGGAAGAGTTGCGTCGCCGTCAGTAAGTTCATAGTACGCCCAGTCTTTTGCGCGCTGGTTGATGCCATGAACGTGATGAACGCAGGCCAGTGTGACCATTGCGATGATCGAAAAACATCGAATCATCAGGATGGCGCGACGTGGAAGAGACTGCGGGGCGGAACCTCGCTTTAGATCCAACATGATCAGGACATCATCAATCAAACCTGCAATGAATCGTGCTGTTTCGATGCGACGATAAAGCGCGTATCCGGTGGCAATGGTCCCCAGCACCGCAACAACTCGGAAGAACCACCATAACGCTTCCGCTCGCCCAATGGCTTCGAACTGCGCGAACGGTTCTGGCGGAGCGGCATCATACGCCCGCACTTTGACGACGTCGACCGGAATCAGCCATACGGCCATTGTCAGACACACGCCGAGAAAACAACAGATGGTCAGGCAGAAAGAAATCGCTGCGAAGCGTGGCCGAGAACGTTGGGCCGTCATAGTTAAAATCTTTCATGAGTGACTGACCATCGCGTCGCTGTATTGGGTAAGAAGATCAGGGGCAAGAATATTGTCTGATGTAGTGGAGCAAATCATCTTGGCTGCGAGGTTGTAACAATTCTTCGACGACCATTGAATCAATGCTTGATGTATTTTCGCAACCCGAAACGTCAGTGAGGGATAGAATTGCCTGGATTCTTCGTCTCAAATCCCTCGCTGACGCATCGCTTATCCAAACAATCGCTTTCGCGCCTGATGTCGAGGCGGGAGCCGTGTGACGTAGTTCGTCATGTACGGATCCATGCGAGGAGCGGCGGGAAACAGCCATCCCCCGCGATTTTCTTTGATGCTACGACTACAAACGGGGTGCAACATCGGGGACGTGACTGTATATAATCCGTTTCAGGACATCGGCCTTTTGAAACTCATACTTTGTCTCGAAATGGATTTATTGTGCAACTGTTACTTCGCAATTATGGAGTGGTCCTTGTCGTCATGCTGGCCTGCAGCTTCGTGCACACAGCGAATGCCCAGTCGGTCGTGTCGCTCAAACAAAACGATGGTGTTTTTCAGCTCGTTCGAAACGGTCAGCCTTATACCATCAAGGGAGTTGGGGTTGCCGCAGGCGCGAGCTGGACGTCGTTAGCCGCAGCTGGCGGAAATTCAGTCCGGACATGGAGCGCGGACAATCTTCAATCAATTCTGGACGAAGCACAACGTCACAATCTGACAGTCTGCGTTGGGCTGTGGCTGGGACACGAACGTCACGGATTCAACTATCAGGATGAAGCCGCTGTGCAGCAGCAGTTGGATGAATGCCTTGCGGCTGTGCGGGAATACAAGGATCATCCGGCTGTGCTCCTGTGGGGTATCGGCAACGAGATGGAGGGCGACGGCAGCAATTCGGCGATTTGGCAAGCGATTGATCACATCGCAAGTGAGATCAGAAAGATTGATCCAAGCCATCCGACGATGACCGTCATCGCTGAATTAGGTGAGAACGCAAACAAAGCGAGCAGCATTGATCAGTACTGTCCGAATGTTGACATCATTGGCGTGAACTCTTACGGAAGTATTTCATCGCTGGCCGAACGATATCGCAAAGCTGGAATTCAAAAGCCGTATGTTGTGACAGAACATGGTCCGCGCGGACCGTGGGAAGTCGAAAAAACTGTTTGGGGTGCGTCAATTGAACCGTCGAGTACTGCCAAGGGCGAGAGCTACGCCAGTGGCTATCGCAACGCTGTTCTCGATCAGGCTGGACTTTGTCTTGGCTCTTACGCTTTTGTTTGGGGACATAAGCAGGAAACAACAATCACATGGTTTGGCATGCTGCTGCCAGACGGCAGCCGACTCGCAGCAGTCGATGCGATGACGGAAGCATGGACAGGTGCGCCTCCGAACAATCGTTGTCCGCAGATTACTCTGCTGACTATTAATCAGGCTACCGGATTAAAACCAGACGACAAGATCAACGCAGCACTTGCCGCTTCGGATCCGGAGCATGACGACTTAACGGTGAAGTGGGTGCTGCGCTTTGACTCAGGCGTGATTGGTGTCGGCGGCGATGCGCAGGCCGAGGAGTTCAATTTCCCGGACGCTATCGTCACCAAAGAAATGGCGGCCACCGTCACTGTTCCGGAGTGCGGCGGGAGTTACCGACTGTTCGCCTATGTTTACGATGGTAATGGCGGAGCTGCTGTAGCAAATATGCCGTTTTCAGTAGACGCTCCGGCAAAGTCTTTTCCTGCTCTCAAGGCAAAACTTCCGTACATTGTCTATGGTGACGAAGTGACAGATTCGGTGTATTCGCCATCAGGCTATATGGGAAACTCCAAAGCAATTCGCATGTCGCGGGACTGTGCTGATCGGCCTCGTTCAGGGAAGACATGCCTGAAAGTGGAATACACGACATCCGGTGACTGGGGCGGTGTTCTTTGGCAGTCACCTGCCCACGACTGGAACGGAACAAAACCCGGCGGATTGAATTTAACCGGAGCAGTAGCCCTTGAGTTTTGGGCTCGCGGAGCTGCTGGAGGTGAGACTGTCAACTTCATGTTTGGCCTGATCGACGGCGATCAACCGTACCATGACACCGCCAAAGGGGAGCTCAAGGACATCCGATTGACGGCGAACTGGCAGAAATTTCAAATCACGCTGCGCGATCGCGACCTCACTCGCCTGAAGACCGGGTTTGGCTGGTCACTGGCTGGGCAAAGTCAGCCTGTGACTTTTTTCCTCGACGATATTCGTTATGTCGCCGAGTAGGCTTTTCGTATCGAGTAGACATTGAGCATTTCAATGCGCCGATGCTGAACGCAGATTCGCCTGCAATCGAGTTGTTCTTCGCGAAATGCAGTGCGCGACATAGAAATAGCGGACTCCGGGGCGCCGATCCGTGCGTGTGGCGTTCACGCACTGCGATTCGGCCCAACGGGCCTTGGCAAGTCAGCCTGGGGCAACGCCTCAGGTTTTAATGGCACCAACGCATGGTGCCCTTCGCTGACCAGCAGGATGAACCAGTATTGGTGTCGCAGGTAATGAGCGTTGGCAACGCCAGGCCACCAGCGGATTCGAATATTTCGACTTCACCATCAGGCGTTCGTGGAAAACTTCAGCCACTGGCAAAGAAGGCTATTCGAGCAACTTCTTCGAGCGCAACGTCGATGAACTTCACACGGTCATCCACGAGGCCGCCAACTGGATTGAAAGCCAGCAAGCCAGCTTACAGGAAAGCAATGATTTCAAAGCTCAGACGATCCTGCAGAAAGCGGCGTAGACACGAACAGGCCGTGATCACTTCCGGTCGCGGCCTGGCGTCTGGCAAACAGCGGAGAGATACGGTCCCCGCGCGCCCACGAAAATCCATCAGAATTAGCGTGCTGTTCGCTGCTTCGGTGTGCGCCACCGACAGCGGTTGCAGCGCGAGATGGAGCGTGGCGGTTAGGGACGCCAATTTGAGCTGCGGAAGCAAATCCTGAGCGGCGGGAACTCCAATGTGACATTTGCGAACGTCGCTGGCCTGACGTGATCTTCGGGCGTGATGAACTTCTGGAGATCTTCGGGCGATTCGGGCAGATGAGTGAGTGGAGTTATTTACGAAGATCATTCATCCGCCAGTGGTTTTTCCAACGTGGTCAGACGGGTTTGGCACAAAAGCCTAGAACTGTAAGAATTCAAGAGAGAGGCACTGAACCACGGCTTACTAATGCTGAAGCCCGACCTGATTCAGGTCGGGCTTTCGCGAAATGATTCAATTCCAACGATCAACTAAATTCCCGCTGGTGGCGGGGCGACTTCACCCGTGACCGCATCTGAATCTGCGGAACTGGGTGGGGCATGTCCTTCGACAGAGATTCCGGCATCGTACATCATGTGATGGATGATATCGCTGACCATTTCCTCCTTGGCAATTAGGCCAAGTTCGCCGACCTGACGCGCGTGATCCCGCGTCCAGCCTCGAGTTTGACGATCAACAAGATGCAACTTCTGATCAATGGATACAAGGTGCTGCTTAACAACATCACGATCATTCGAAGGCAGCGACTGCTGCAGCGATTTGGCGGTAGTCCGCATCGCGTAAGCTTCCCGATATGCAGAGGAGAAGTTTTGATTGTGGCTGTAGTTGTGGTGCATGTCCAAGCAGAAGTCGTTTACCACCACCGGCAGCAGATTACCCAACTCCTCAGTGTGGGCAAAACCGCCGAATTGGATCGCAACCGGCTCGACCGGCGCGATGCTGCTGACGCCCGTGGACTGGTTTTGTTGCTGATACAAGGTCGAGCTCTGCTGTAATCCCTGATTTCCAGAGTTGGAAATCGGATAATAATAGTACTGGTCATTGTTTCTGTAATAGGCTCCTTGATTGCTGTAGCCATTGGGTGCCAGAATTCTCGACGCTTGCGGAAACTGACTCAGGAGCAGTGAAGCAATCGAATTGTTCCGAAAGCGGCTGTTGAGCTGACTGTTGTTCACCGAGTTATTTGAGTAGCCGTTGAATCCGCCGACACCGAAATTGCCATTTCCCCCGATCCGATTGTTTGCGCCGCTCTGAATTCTGTACCGTCCATTGCCAATTCGCTGGTTTCCGTTTCTAGTACCTAGGCGATTCGAGACACCAGCACTACCCTGAATTTCGTTCTGAATCGCATTACCAACGGCCTGCCCCAGAATTCCCCCAATATTATTTGGGCCATTGCCAGACAAAATCCCGTTTCCCTGAGCCATCGCGCCGCTGCTGAACAGTATCAGCATCGCCGTGGTCCCCGTTATGAACATGAAAGTCTTCATTTAAAATTCTCCTTCCGCCTAAAATGATAGTGGTGCAATCCAACTGCAATTGTAGTCTGCGAGGAGCCTGCGTGATCTCCGACTCTCGAAACGTGGCTTTCTGAATGACTGATCACTCCACGGTTTCCATCCTTTCGTTCGCAAACTTCATGCCGTCGTCCCGCATCTATCGCCGAAACAGATGCGGCGACCTGAAAGCACTGCGAGTTGCGACCGACTTAATCTGAGAATCGGTGATTCATTGATTTCGAAAGACCGAACAGGCATCGAGACAGTAGGGTAGATTGATCGGTCAGCGGACTGGATGATCGCCCACCATTCCGTGCAACCTCTATCCTGAGCACGCAGCGACTACGGACCTCGCTGATCCTTGTTGGCACAAACAACGGAATTCCGATCTACGAAGAAATCTGCCGGCAAGTGAAGTTTGCCGTCGCCAACGGCTCTTCGCTGGTCGGCGAACACGTGCCGTCGGCTCGTGAAATGGCAACGCGAACAACGTTCATCGCCTGCAACTTTTAGATCGGCAGTCCATCAAGATTCTTACTCGTGTTTTGTCGTCGAATTTGTACAGCCACGCATGAGCCGACCGAACGAGGGTTCCGTTATCATCGGCTGGACTGACGCGGTACAGCTCAACCGATTCGATGTATTGGCGTTCCGTATTCCCGTCGCGAGTCAGCAGCACACCATCGCCGGCTGTTGCGTGCAACCATGTGCGGCGCGAGCCACCACACCGTGTCAAAATGACCAACCGATCGACTTGAGATATCGCAGGATCTTCCTCCGCTTCAGGTAGTAGAATTGCAGACTGTATCGGTTTTTGTCTGTTGTCAGTGTGAACGTCGTCCAGAACGAATAAGTAGCGGATCGAACAGCCGATTTGGAGACGACGAGGACTGGCCCCTGTCGCTGCTTCACAGGCCAGTCCTGATGATCGACGATCTCCGGCGGAAGCTGGGACAAATCCAGTGCCCGCTCACCGAGGGGCTGGGAGATCGTGTTGCCGACCAGTTTGGCTATGATACCCGCAACGCCCGAAAATGCCTGCGTAGCGTGCAAGACGCGATAGAAGGCATCAGGTGATGCCACGATCGCCCCGTGGTAGGCGACCGGCCAGCCGTGTCCGATGAGCATATCCTCGCCAGCCAGCGTAAACTTCGGGAGTTGCTCTTGGGCTACGCCTGCTGGTGCATGTTCCGGAGGTTCATATGGATTCACTTCAATTGCCCTTCACAGCCCGTCGCCTCAATTCAGCGTCGGTAATTTCCCCGGCCTGCACATTCACCAATGCCGCCACAGAAGCCTGCAGTACAAGTCGCATCAGATCCGGTTTCGTGACTGTCACACGGGCGACAAATCAACCCTGCATAATTCTGCGATGCGTTCCACCTCAGCTTGTGGAAGTCGTGTGAGAAGATATTGCACCAGGTCTTCTTGGCGGTTCTGGCCGAAAACCATCCGGTAGAGCACAAGTGTTTTGAGCAGATCCGCGTACTGTATGGTGTCACGGCTGAGTGGCAGTGAAGGAACATGTCGCTGGATCTTTGCGTCTCCAAACGGGGTAATCCAAAAAGGGAAAAGGTCATTTTGACCTTCAGTCCGTGAGTCACGGGCCGTCTGGAACATGGATTCCCATGGGTCCTTGTGCAGGGTTTTACAGGCGTTCCGAAACTCACTCGCGATGTTCTTTCGCAGAGCATGGCCTTTGTATCTGTGAATACGCCCCTCCCGTTGTTCTAGGTCTACGGGATTTGATGGGAGATTCCAGTGTACTACGGCGTGACAGTAGTTGTGGAAATCCAATCCCTCCTGGCCGACGGATGTTGTCGCCAGCACAAATGGCCAGAACGGCGAATTGAACGCTGAGCGAACCTGATCAGCTCGTGTCTGAACGCCGTTGTCATCCGCTTCCTGGTCGCCGAATCGCATCGCGAAGCGAGTCCGGAATCGGATGGGCTCGTCGATCCGTACCGTCCGTCTGGTCGTGCTGATCACGTCCGCTTTCGTTGTTGCCGTCCGGAGAGTAAGACTGCGAGCGATTGCCTCGCTAACGCCATTGGCAATTTCCTGACGACTGTTGCCTCGAACCCCAAGAGACTCCACCAGAATGTGCGAGTATTCATCCAAAACCGATTGCAGGTTACCGGCCAGACAATACATCAGCACTGACCGCCAGTATGGGATGGACTTGTTGGAATCTCGCAGCAGGCAATAGACCTCTGGAAGATTGAACAGGTGCAGGAATGCGTGAGCTAAAGGACCCGCAGCTGCCCGGTCATCACAGTCATCACAGTCATCATCGTATGAATCCGGAAGGATTCGCTGCAGTGCTCTGAGAGAGGCCGTTCCAGGGCCGGCGATCGCCATCATCGCCAAGACATCAATCAGATCCTCAGGAGGTCGTCCGAGTTTTTCTTTCCCGTCAATCACATCCAATGTGAATTGAACATGTCGCTCCCAGCCAGTGACCGACTTAGCGTCTGTCTCACCGTTGTTACCCCGCCATTTTTCGGCCAATGATTCCTGATTTCGCCAGCGTTCAGCGGAATCGCTGTCATGTTCCACATCGAGCAGCAGCGGCGCAATACCGTACCAATGGTCATCCGTTCGAGTATCCGATGACGAATACTGCTTTAGAACAGGATCCAACAGTGGTGCCAGTATTGATTTAGTGAGACGCAGTAGCTCGTCGATCGAAGTGAGGCTGCCTGCTTCAGCCCTGATTTGAGTCAGTTGTAACGGATCACAGTGCGTGGCAAGCGTCTGAGACGGGTACACCATCCCAAGGACCGCCATCCCGGCGGGCCGACCCTTGTTGTAGTAAAATCGTAACTGACCGGAACGGCGTTCCGCACTGTAGGGGCGCTTTGTGCGAAGACGTCGCATCATCGACCGTTCTGCTTCGTAACTCAGCACAGAAGCAATCGCCCTCGGGACAACTCGCCAGCAGGAAAATACGAGCCGCTTTGTAAATTGTGCGAGATCAGGGTCTGAATACGAGCCAGCCCCCTGATAGTACGGCAGCGAGGAAGGCATCCACAGCAATCGCCACGCATTCTGACCGATCGTATCGTCACATAAGGCCCTCATTCGTGCATTGGACGGATCAATTTTCTGGTACCGTTCAATGTCATCCCGATTCAGCAAGCCGGGAGCAGCGGCGCGAACGGCATTCACGAACTCCGGAGTTGATTCCTTTTCCACCTTCCGTTTGAAATGTCTCTTGAATTCATAGTCATCCATAAAGTTCAGCAGGTACGGAGCTGACTTCCAGAATTCCAGCATGTCCCCCTGTTCTAGTTGCTCTGCCACCTGTTGCAGGCCCAGATATTGGCGGAGATCGGCGGCCTTGAGTGAAACATTCGCTGACTTCACTTCCTTCAGCATCCCATTGCGGTCAGCCGACAAGGAAAGTCGCTCGGTTCGTACCATGACCTTTCGCAGACATGCTTCGAGTCCCTGCTTCGCCTCAACGATCCCCTCTGTCTGCCCTTCAGCGGCTCTGAAGAGTTCGCCCCGGAAGGTCTTGATCTGCTGTCGGAATGCGACACGGTCGGAATTGTCCTGCATCAGAAAATCGACGGTTGTGAGGAAATCGCGGTAGTGATCATCCTGTTCATTTTCATGATGCCTTGTATACATCTTGTACGGTGTGGCGGACAGTAGTAACACACGGGCTGCCGTCGCTGGATCGTCGCTGCGAGACTGGAACTCAAACAAGTGCTTCGCCAGTTGCGCCGCTTCGGACGCCTCCTCGGATTCGCCCTGCAACAATTGTTTGAATCGCTGGAACTCGTCGAGAATTATCAAGTCCGGCTCCAAAGCGTACAGACAGATTTCAGCGAGAATTCGACGCAGATCACCGATGAATGCGTTACGGCGTCGAGCCAGTTCATCTGGAACCACTGCGCCTGCTCGTGGCATCTCCTCGCAAAGCGTAAGGAATCGACTCTGCAGCCCGGAATCCGTCTGGAGTTTCTGAACGAACTCTTTTGTAATTTCCGGGTTCAGATCTCCAACAGGAAATGACTGCACTCGTTCGCGAAACCCTTTCGCTTTGGCATAAGCGCTCATCACCCGAGTTGCCTGATTGAAGTTCGGTTGCCACGCTTGTTCAATCATTGCGTAAAGCAACTCGCGTTCTTGAGACACGCCAGTACTGTCTTTGAGGTCAAACGATGTTGCCGGCGTGAACGAGACAAAGTTCACATTTTGCTGAGTACTCTCTTGAAGCTTTGCCAGATGCAGCGGCAACAGCGTAATCCGGCTGGCCAAGGAGAATTGTTTGCACCCCGGCAAACTCATGCGCTTGATGTTCTGCCTGGCGATGTCGGCATTTGAGCAGACATACAGAATGTCAATCCGTTTAGTCCGGTCCCACAAATGATCGATGGTCTTTGCAATCACTCCACGCGCCACCAACGTCTTTCCGAGCCCGACTTCGTCAGCCACGAGGAATCGGCGAGTGCAATCCTCGTCAAGGTAGAGCCGCCGAAAGACGTGTTCCACGGTTGCTCGCTGAAAATCCTTCAGGCCGTCGAGGATGGCCGATGTATCCGGACGAGTATTTTTCATTGTTTACCCTGCCTTTTCCCAGTAGCCCGACGGTGACTCTTTGTTGGTTTCGTTTCCCGCTGCTCTCGCACGGCCCAGATCGGCTCCCAGATGGCATCCAGACCTTCCGGTAGTAATGATTGGCCTTCGCTTGTTTGCTTCAACTCTTCGATCAGTTGAGCCATCTGGTCCAGACGTTCCGGATTGCGGTGGAGCGTCTGAACGAGCGATTCGAACAGCGTTGAACCGAACGGAGACGCATCTGTCCCATGGTGTTGGGACTGTTGTGACAGGGACCCCATGATTTGAGGCAGATCCCTCGGACCGGCATCTGTCAGAAGCATCAGCAGGAATCGCATGACTCGCCCCTGATCACTGAGCAGATGACGGAGCAATGCTTCGCGACGATTTTCGGGAACGCCCGACAGAGGGATATTCAGCACGAAATGACGCGTGTGTTTTAGGTCCGCTGACTGGACCTCGAAGACGAAAAAGGACGTCAGCCCCAGCAGCGGCACACTGGGAATGCGGGCCCATGGATTTGCGGACAGATCAACGTCGAACAACTGAGCAGCATGGCTGATTGGCCGGATACGGATATGGCACTCTGAAACTTTCAGCCGTGGCTTTTTCTTTGTGAACTGCAGCGTCATTGAGTACAAGTCCGGTGTCTCTGCAGCCGCGACGACCGCTTGCGGACATAGACTTGCTATCCCTCCGGCAAGCCTCTCCACCTGACGCTCAAACAACTCCAGTTCCTGATCCACTGGCTCGGCAGCTTCCCCTCGGGAATATGGCTGAAGCAGATCTGATAGCTTGGTTACCTGCTTCGTCTTTGCCGCATCCGGATTTCCTAGGATCGCTTCGACTCCGCACTTGCTCTTCATGCCCCGCAATTCGACCATGAATTCGACATTGTCATAAAACCCCGGTTGAGTCGCATTTGCGGACCCCGTGAACACACTGGCCCAGTGCCCGTCGTCAGCGACGTACACCTTGGCGTGCAGACCCACAAGCGGTAATTCCTCGACGTCTGCCTGGTCCCCGCTGGAGCCACTCGCGTCGGCACCAGATTCGTCTTCGTTTTCGCCGGGTTCCGGCTCGGCAGTGTCATCCAGAATCCACACCTTCTGACACAGATCCAGTGTCGCCGGGGCCAGCCGACGCAAACTTTCTGGCCTGGAAACAAGCCACATTGGAGCCTTCCATTCAGTCAGATCGTTCAGGAGTTTGTCATCCACAAAGGGCGAAATGACCAAAAGTCGCTGAATTCGAGTCGGGAACGGCCACGGATCAGTCGCGGCGACTCCAAATGGGAGAAACTGAATCTGATCAAACGGATCCGGGGGCTTGAAATCCACTCGACAAATGTCGCATGCAAGCTGCTTCATGCGCTTGGCCCACTCTGGCGACAATGATCGGCAACTCATTGTTGGCAGTGCCTTCACAAAGACGCCAAGCGGCTTGTTGACGCTGATTTCATTCTTGCGATCCAGCAGAAATCCTTCCAAGGAGAGCAGCGTATCCCAGGACCGATCAAACGTCATGTTGCGGGTCATGCACAGCAGTCGGTACATCACTGGCGATTCATTGTCAGTCGCAACAAACCGCAGAAACCAGACCTTCGGATGAAACTTGCCCCCATTTGGAGCTGTCGCTTCGTAAACAGATCCTTCCAGATCGCTCAACAGAGGCTGGTACGCTCGTGGGACATGAATCTTCCCGGCCTGACAAAACAGGCAGATGCGATCAGCGTATTGCCGCACGGCCTTCAGGAGCGCGAGCGGATCAGATGCAGGTCGGCCATCGCGGTCCTGCCAGTCGGAAAAGGCAAAGGCGACGGGCGCAGTTAACAATGCTGTCAGATCTAGGGTGTAGGTCGTACCCACGGCCCAGTCCAGCCGGTAGCCAGAAGGTGGCTGTAAGGCGTCCATCATCAGTTGGCGACTATTGGGTTCAAGCATTGGACTCTACCTCCAATCCAGCCAGAATATCCCCCAAAATCCGCCGGGCACTATTCCATCGCAGATCCAATTGAGTCGCACCGGCAGCGCCGTTCCAACTATTGCGAGCCAGATCGTTCCTGAGTCTTGCCAGTCCACGTTTGAGCCAGACCTCACGATCTTCAATATGCTGTCGGCTTTCTTTGCTGGCGATCAACTGATCCAGATCTGCAGTCTGCAGCACACGCTTAATCCAGCCGTCGATGAATTGCTGAGCTTTTGTATGAACACGAGGATTCTCCTTGTGAACAATCTTCCAGAAGTCAGTCAGGTTCCATTGCTGCACTTCGCTCCGCCGCGCTGACAACTGCTGCCACCATTCCGCCATAACTCCTTGGTACAGGTCGATCTTTTCCCGCCAACCGCATTTTTCCGCCAACATCAGGTTGTACAGCAACTGAGCACCGTGCATCACTTCAGAAAAGTTGCGACCGTGCCGGACCTGAGTTCGAAAGGGCTCCGGTAGTTCCGCCTGCAGAAACCATGGAAACTCAACATCCTCCATATTGATTCGTTCCCGAACGAGCCATGCCAGCAATGAGCCTCCGCAACTGGTCAGGACTCTCTCACGCAGATAGTCGGCCTCCTCGAACTTCAGTTTGAGTTCAACCCCATGCGGAAAATTCGGAGGCGGCGCAGGCAGTGAAACATGCCAGTTAGGTCGTTCGCATTCATCCTGTGATTCGCCATCGTGTTCTGCGCGTGAAACGTGCCGTACCCGCTGCCGCAGATAGTGCTGATCAAGTGAACGGTGGTATTCGTCCCGTGATCCGGAGAACTTCCGGATGCCCCATCGAGCCAGTCCCTGCCAATAGACGCTACTCGGCAATCGCTGTAGTCGCTCCTTCGCGAACCGCCCAATCACGCCTTCAGTTTCGCCGGATTCTTCCAGTTCCTCAGCCAGTTTGATTTCAGCTTTGCGAGCGAGATCAGCAATCGTGGCCGAAGGTGTCCTGCGTTTCTCCCGAGTCTGGTAAATCCACGGCACGAACAAAAAGTACTTCGCCGCTGTTTGGATGGTGCTGGTTCCGGGAAACAGCAGATCTGCAAACGCATCGCGAACGCCACCGATTCCAAGTTCGTCTCGCGTGGTCTTTTCACCGAACAGGTCGATCACGTCCAGCATCTTGCGACGCTCGTATTCGGAATAGTCCAGCCATGTGAATGAGGATGTCATGTTTTGTTGTTTCTCGGTCTCGGTGGTAATCGCTAAATGTGCGACAGGAGTTCTTCCGCTGTCTGAGTGATCTTGTCCAGATCTCCTTCGCGAGCGTCGTGGTATTGGGTCATTCGCATGTATGTTGGTAGTTGGGCGGTTTGCAAAAACACGGGCAACAGGACTCCATCTTTCGATTCCCGATGGCGAAGCAGAGCCATGTTGAATTCTTCCTGGCAGATTCGCGACTTCAGATAACTGGGCGAATACATGCAGATGATTTTGCGTGAGTGGTCCAGTGATTCGAAGATGTGCTGCTGCCATGCCGCGCCAGGGTGGAGCTCAAGTCGGTCGACGAATAGTCGCAGATTGGGTCGACTGGACTGAAAGCAGTTCACCAATTGATCAACTGCCGCTTTGTTGTCCCAGGAATAACTGACAAATGCGTCGAATTTGAAATCCGCGTGCGACTGTGGAAGAGTCAGGGCAGCCTTAACGCGGGCAAACGTCTGCTTACGCAATTCGATGTCGGTTGTGGAAGGCAGCACGATGTTGATGTGATCCAGCGGCATGCCGGTGCTCAGCCAGTGACCTGCGGCGTCCACGAGGGCTGTCAGCATGGCATCAGGATCTTCACCCTGATCGCCAGCGGCTACGAGGGGCATGGCGATGGAATGGATTGGTGGCTGGCCCGTGGTAAACGGAATGATCGATCGGAAAATGTCGCCCACAACTTCTGTCGCGTTACCGCGATACGCAGGTTCAAAGCACAAGATCCGGCGAAAGCCAGCATCGGGTTGATCGATCACTTCAGACAGCCAGCAGGATGAGAACTGTCGCAGGTCTACGGCTTTCCGCTGAGCCAACTCAGTCACAGAGATTCCCCGTCGTTCGAGGGCACAGATAAGTGACCGGGGCGTAGGTTCATAGTCATCAGGAAATGCCGAGACGATGATGGCATCGACGGCATGTTCAGGCGGCAAGTTCGCCAAATCACCAACAGCTAGGTTGATGCAGCGTTGGTGGCCGTGATGCTCTATGCAGATTGAATCAATGATTTCCATGATGCACTTTCCCAGTCCAGTTGATGATCTCCGCCGTCAGAATTCCAGTCGGCTCACCATCGACGAGGTAAATTCGAATTGTTCTGCCTTGTGTCATTTGCTCTTCAGTTCATGTGGCTTTTGAATAATGAACGCGATTGCTTCAATCCAGCCCTGATGCAATGCCGGCGATTCATCAATCTCAAAGCCGGTTGCCGAAGAACCCGGCAATCGACTATCGAGGTATTCCGCTAGCTCGAGTGAGATATCCTCTGGTTTACTTCCATCACGCCTGAGCCTTACGAGACGCCCCTGTGGTCTTTGATTGATCGTCATGGTTTCACTGCCGTACACAAATCTCAATCGCCGATGGAAATGCCCCTCAATTGCTAGAATCAGATCTCGCGTAACCGTTGGGCAACGGTCCAAAAAGACCTCCTTCCTCGACTTCGACGTCGGAGCTTGCAACTTGATTTCAGCGACATCATCGACGGTTTTCTTGTCGACAACGGTGGCTGCGCAACTTTGGTTGATCGATTCGAACAGAAGTGGAAACTCTCTCTCAAGTTGATGCTGCCATGATCCCGGATGAAAGTGTACAACAGGTTTGACACCTTGACGGCAATCAAGAACGACGATTCGCAGCCTCTCCATGTCTTTCATTGTTGGATGACTTCTCATGCGTTCCAGCAGATCGTTCGCCAGAGCATTCTTGTCGTAGAACTCAAGTGCATAGCCGTAGGGCATCCCACAGAACAGGATTTCTCGGGCCAGCTTTGTCAGATCAGCAGGCCGAGGCCACATAAAGTCCTTCGACTTATGCACATCATCGAGTAGGCCGGCGCCTCTCCGTCCCGGTTCTGCTGAACGAAAAGGAGCTTTGTTTCGACCACATTCAATTGCAAGGAAGGGCTTTGGCTTTAATTTTCCCAGATCCTCTGGCAAAGGAATTCCTATGTCAAACCGCCCCCGCGATGCGTTGTTCCCAGTGCCTTGGTAAAGCAGCTCGGTATGCCATTCTGCTTGCGCCAACAGTGTTCCAGCCCCGGCAGAAACCGAGTACTGTCCTTCACCTGGCAGATTTGTCATTAAACGATGATATAGAAAGTCTCGAATACCGGTGTCTCCATGAAATCCAGCTCTGAATTGCAGGAATGAGTTCACCGTCTCAAGAATGCTCTTATCCACACCAAACAAGATCTGCACAGCTGTAACCATTTGAAAGCTTCCAGAAGCTAAGAGGTTGAAAGCGACCACACTTGAGGAGACCGTGTAGTCCTTGGTGGGCTTGTAGTCAATCGTCAAGGCAATTGATGATGGACCATTGATAATGATCATCAATCAATGCTGCGTTCCGGGGAGCACGTTTCAGTCCCCAACTCGATGTGCGTTGCTACCAGTGCTCTGTTAGTCGTGAATGAGTGATCATGTTGAGTAGGACCGAACAACGTGAGTTCCGGCTTCTTCGCGTCTTGTCGGAACTCGCTCCACTCCGTCCGGCCTCCATCCTTGATGCGTGTTGCGGCTAGTACTTTGCCCACCATTTCCTGGTCTTAGCAGTCCGGATGTAGTCGTTTCGCCGCCCACCTAACATCTCGACATCTGTCTTCAGTCAATCAGCCGATTTACTTTTCGCCACAAGAGGGCAGACCGCTTTCGATGGAGCACAAACACCTGAATCTACTCACTCAGACTGAGTTTATGGAACATCATCAGATGCTCATTGTCCTCAAAGCCGCATAGCAATTCGAAGCCATAGCGTTCGTAGACTTTGCGAGCAGCTGTATTCTCTCGATGGACTTTCAGTGTTAGCAGATCCACGTGCTTGCTCGGTGGCTTCTCCTGCTTGATCTGTTGTGCGAGCAGCACGGCCTGTCCGATCAAGTGCTCCATGATCTGGTTGGCGTATCGCCATTCCGGATCGGGCGGATATCTGCGAAACGTTTTGTCGAGGCCGAGCTGCGGGATGTAGAGCAACCGAGAGCGTTTTCCATCCGGCGGCGGCCACTTCTGCCAACCAGTCGCTGCAAGGGAACTGAAGCCGACAATCGCGTCGTCGATCTCCGAGTTGCGATACACCCAGACCGTTGTGCCATGTTTGTCGATGGAGTCCAGGACCTCAGAGCTATTGATCCACTCGGTTGCCGCCTGTGCCCAAGGCTCATCACCACAACGCAGACCAGCCATGAACGGCTGATCTGCGGCGGTGAAAGCGTCAGCAAAAAGAGGACGATTTTCGGGATGGCTCTCCAGGTCTGACAAAGCCTACTTCCTCTTCCTTGACGGGAGTTCGCGGGTCTTGACCTTCGCAGGAGGACGCGAGCTGGCAGCCTCGATCGCCTTCGCCTGCTCGTCTGTCAGTTCGCGATCCACAAAGAAGTCGCTCACTGAATCAAGTATCGCAGCTACTTCGAGATTTGGCCAAAGATCCGTTGGCTGCACATTCAGAGCCTGAGCCATTTTGAGAATCGTCTTCCGCTGAGGGCGAGCGTCGCGAGACAGCATTTTTGAAATGGCTGATTGAGTACAATCAATTCGCTCAGCCAGTTCTTCCTGCGTAACATTCTTTTCATCCAGAATCTTCCGCAGCCGCTGAGCGAAAGTGGCCTCTTGTGAATCCAGTTGATCCAGTCGAGCCGCGACAACAGGCCTGCGTTCCACCTGTTCATGCTTCCTTGCAGCATCTCTCTCAGCAGTCAGGAAGTCGAATCCATAATTGCCATGCCCCTCCAGCGGATTCACGAACAACGCATCAGCAATTGTGGCAATCGCTCGCTGGCGGTCTTCATTTGTCGTAAGCGAGTGCTCAAGGACGGCAAACATCGAGCGAACAACAGACTGCACCTCTTCACTGCATTCCAGGTAACGGTGAATCAGTTCTCTCTGCTTTGCATCAATGTTCAGAACCGCCCGAAACGCTTCGTTCGGAAAATCCTTCAGGTCAATCGTTTCCATGTTCTCACCTCAGTCGGCACGCTCTTTGACGATGACGCTACGACCGTAAAACACCAACTTCTGTCGTTCTTGAAATTCTTCATCCACTCTCACGCCGCCCAGGATCCAGAGAGTGGGGCGATGAGGATCGGGCGAGTGCTCAACAAAGATCACTCTGACGCCAGTTGCAAGCTCGCCATCGGGGTCAACAAAGACATGAAAAAGCCCGCACTCATCGTCGCAGCCCCAATTCAGATCAACCACCAGCGGTTCATCCGGACTCCACCAGCGAAGCTTCAGCAACTGCCGGTTCAGTACGGATCTCGCGTAATACCGAGGAAAAATGGCATGAAAGTCCTGGAATGCCGGTCGGCAAATCCGTACTTGCCAGCCATCGCCGTTCTCTTTAGTTATCGGCATCGATATGACTACTATATGACAAAAAGATGACGTGTCAAGTTCGTTTTATGACTTCATATTCGGGTGGAATGCTCTGATGACGTATTCCAGCCCTTAAACAGCCTGTGATCGTACGAATTCGTCTGCGATGGTTGATACCAGTTCCCGTGTCCGAATTTGTCCGGATTTCGTCAATTTCTGCATCAGGAGCACTTTTGCTGAAAATTACGGTCTCTCGTGACGATGGAAGACGTCCGGCTGCCTGTCTCAAGTGACCCTGTCCGGATTTGTCCGGATTCTGTCCGGATTTGCTCATGGGGCTTTCTCCGTGCGGGCATACACAGTCGCTGGCCCTTTTCCGTGCCGCTCAAAAAATCCCCATTCGAGCAACTCGCCGAGCTCTCGTTGAGCCTGGCGGGCGACCACTCCGGTGATCTCAGCGTAGTCCGACGTCTTGTAAGCGTGTCCCGATCTCCAGTGGCCGCAAGGAAGGCCGATTGACGTTCAGAAAGCTGAACCTCAACCTGCGGCTCTGGAGCCCGATAGATCGTCAATGACACCGTGTTCTGCTGGGCTGTCCAAACCGGATTTTTGGCTCCAATCTCTCGGCATTCTGCGATCAGCTTCTGCGTTCCCATCCCGAGTTGTTCCATGAGGCCACGCAAGTAGAAAACCCGCGCGACGTCAGGATTGCCAGGGATCGATGGGTGTTCTTTCTTCAGATCCGAGGGCTCCCATCCCTGCGGTAATTTTCCGGGATTGCTGATGACAAGATGTTCGGGATAGATCTCGACACGAATCTGTCCTCCAGCAACCGTGTAGTCGCGATGGACGACAGCGTTCACCAGACCTTCTCGCAATGCAAACAATGCGTAGGCAGGCACATCCCGACGTTGAATCTTCCCAGAGACAAACTGTCCAGAGAAGCCAGTTCGCTGCTGAATCGCGGTAATCACCTCAAGCAGCACTCGCACGCCCGGTCCGGATAACAACAGGTCATTCGAAATCGGCCCGGACTTGTCGCTTCCATACGACACCACTCGCACAGCAAGGTTTGGTGACCACGTCAGTGGGTCGGAAGCGAAGAGCAAAACTGCTGCGTTGATGTATTGCCCATTTCGTACAAGTCGCAAACGCCGGAGCAATTCTTCATCATCCTCAGTGACATCGCTACCCAGACGCCCGATTCGTTTCAGCTCATTTCGAGCTTCCATCAGCTCTCTGCCATCGCAATCAGAAATCACAAATCCAGGAACAGCATCCTGCTCCCAGCGTCCCGGCAACGTCGCCTGGACTTCAACCATCTCTGCGGCTGTTGCTGGATCCGCTTTGAAAGTTGACTGGCCCACACGAACATAGATGGATCGGCTGAGCGAATAAGGTTTGTCTGCTCCCTGCGGAACGTCGATCATCACAACTTCCGTGTCGTCCAGTTTGTGGATCGATGCCGAGAATAGCGGCGCAGGATTCAACTGAGCCGTCACAAAGACAAGCAATTCCCGCACCCAGCTCTCGGCATCGTTCACGCCGATGACTTCGCCGCGATCGTCAACGCCCACAACGATCGTGCCACCTTGTTGATTCAGCATTCCGCAGATGGATCTGGCCAGAGTTTCGACATGAGTCCGAGGTCCGCGAAGTTCCAGCGTTTCGCTCTCACCTCGCCTAATCATCTTCCTGATTTCTGAAATCACTTTGAACCTCCTTTACTCGATATGGATCGAACAACTGCCGAGCCACGGCCACATGTTCGTGAACCAGAAACCAGCGTGGCTTATTGAGAGCGATCGATTCGATCATTTCCCGATGAGTGATCGACAACCCGCCCGGCAATTCTTTTCCGGTACCATACCAGGGAAGAATCAGTCCCAGGAAAATGTCACAGTCGGCGACAGCATCAAGGCAGGAGTCCATAGCCGATTCATTCGGATCGACCGGGATCGTTCCCTTGTGGGACATCATGACTTCATAGCCAAAGGTCTCCAGCAGGGCGTAGATGCTTTCCAGCATTTCTTCATAGCCATACACAGCCGACGAGACTAGGATTTTCAACCGACCAGACTGATCCTGCTGTGTTACCAATTTTTTCTTAGTCATTGTTTGCTCTTTTTCTTGCCGCGAATCCAGCTCACACGGACTTCCCGACCTTTGTTCATGTTGACCGGATAAATCTCAGCTCCGTGCTTGCAGAGTTCTGATCGTGGATCGACGCAGATGCTATCCAGTAGACATTTTGACGATGCGTTCTAGTTTTCGAACACAAGTTGCTCCATAACTTGGATTGAGACGATCCTCTTTGCTTGAACCGTGCCGATCGTCTTTGATTGAATTTGACTTTTCTGCCGTACTGGCCGATACTGTGTTCAAGTGGACTGGGAATGCCCGGTCGGCCAAAGACCTCGGAGAATTCCGAGGTCTTTTGCTTTTCAGGGGTAGACAAACAGCCCCGCATTCTCGATTTCCCCCTCTGCTGAGCGGTGAAACTTTGGTTCGAGGATGTCCCATGCCCGGTTTGGCTGATCGGGTTTGAGCAGCTTTCGACCGATGGGACGCGCTACGAGGTCAGCCAATTGCAGACCGCAGGAGTTGTTCTGCTTGCTGGCAAAGACAATTTCAAACGGCAGGCGTTCATTCAATGAATTGGCTCCGTCGCAGACACGTCGAAACTCCAGTTCCAGTTCGTTATCTTCTTTCTTTCCACGTGCCTCGAACACCACATGGGTGCGTTGTTCAGCTTCTGTGTGTTTGGCGAGATAGCTGTGCAGCCCTTCGAGCGCGGCGGTCACGGCAACGTGATAAAGGTTGTGTCCGTCATTGCCGAGCTTTGACTGAAACCGGTCCTTATGAATGGCGGCGGCGAACAGTCGCATGGGAGCCGCAGCCATGATGTCGTTCAGGTCCTGCAAAAATGGTTGGCGGCGTTGCTGGTTGAGCAGGATGTTGAACGGGCCGGTGGCTTTGCGAATCTCGCGTTCATGCAGCACGATCATGTCGTGGCCGAAGTGCTTGAACTTGAATTCCTGTAGAGCGGGCGTGACCGTACGAACGTACTGCGATTTTTCGAAGACGCAGAACGCCAGCACGAACATCGGGTACGTCGGGTCCATCGTCGCCAGTCCGTGGTCACCACTTTCATCGACGTAGACAATGTAATCGCTCTGCGGATTCACGCGCCACCTCCCGATTGATGCTCGCGTGGCGAGTGGATGTGAGACGGCCAGTTCGGGGTGGTCCATTCTGTGGGCAGAATGAAGTTGCCTCGCTCGTCGACCGGAGGACCTGGCGGCGGATCAAGCTGAGACTGAAACCCCTGCCCCCCGGCCCGTGACTCCTGATCCCGGATGGCGGTTTGCATTTCGTCGCACTTGGCCAGGATGGTGTCTTTGGTGATGCAGGTGCCGGGGTGGGTGATTGTGCCGCTGTCGCCGGTGACGGTCATGCAATTGTTGTGTTTCAGTTTTAACATTTGGAATCCTTCGAGGATGGGACGAGGCAGATGAATCCTTGCGTGCGCGTCGTGTGCCAGGCGTTTCTCGCGGCTACTGTTCTGCCAAGAACTGACGGCGATTTTTGTCGAAACCGAATACCGGGAGCTGACGATTGCCTGAATGCAGCGGCAGGAGTGTCTGAACTTTACCGATCGTGACGTTTTGATCATTGGGCACATGCTGGTTGCCAGTGAGCTTTAAGGGGGGCAGCAGGATCCCCGTCGTCAGGGCAGCATTCTGCCAACCAGGAACTGTTTGGATGAACGCTTTGAGATCATTGGAATTCCGAGTGACCTTTTCGAAATCCAGCGTCAGCGAAATGAACTCGTGAATCAGCAGGATTCCAAGTTTTGCCTGATGTTTCTACGCTTCGATTGCAGTTGCTGCAAGAGCATGATTCAATTGGTAGCGAAGCGATTGCACATGGAAATCGACGTCGCGGTTCAGCACGGCAGCAGTGAGACGCTTGACGCGTTCGGGCTTTTTCGATGTTGCCTCCAGTGCCTTCAATTCGTCGGCAATGGGTTTAGCAAACTCTTCATCGGCCTTCGCTTCAACGGCAAGCAAAATCCTTCCGGCGGTAGAATCTCCCAGCACAACGATGTCGCTGTTGCGGGGGCCGCCAAACTCATCGATTTTAGTTTCCGCTTCTACAATCCCGGCTGCTGGACGGAATCCAACCGTAATCTTATGGCTGCGCAGCAATTCGGAAGACTCGATCGGCATGGCGGGTACACGATTCCGCAGCCAAGACTGACCGAGTTCTTTCGCACTTCGGTAATCCTTCCAGTGCTTTTCTTTTTGTTTGGGAGGTGCAAGTCTGAGCCATTCATTAAGACTACGAATGGCTGGACCATCAATTATTTTTGCTCGAATCAGCTCTGGCGATTTCTGTGCGCGTGATGTCATGATTTTGCGACTTTCTTTGAGGGATGAATGTGACTGGGCTGGCCGCGCCGTCTTCCATGGGAATGAAGTTTCCTGCGTCGTCGGTGGGTGGCCCCGGCAGTGCCCCGATACACTGCCGGTCAGGCATGATCAACTCACGGACGCGTGGCTTATTGGAACTTAGTTCCATTGCGGATGCAACTATGAAATCCGCTTCCCAAAGCTACAAGCTATTTGGACACCTAATTTCTGCGCAACCCCAATTTCGAGGCTCGGCATTTCTTCGAGCCGGTTGAGGAGCGTTATTAGTGCCCTCAGGATCGTCGCGATGCTTTTGTGAACGTAGCTTGGTTTGACTCTTGCCAAGTGGAAGATCGCGTCGAACTGCACTCAGAAATGTTGAAAGAATTTGTGAATCACAGCGCGCGTTAAGGTGTCGATCGGAGATGAGCTGCTGCCTGATCATATCCAGTTGCGTTTTATCGCGTGCTTCCAAAACAACTTTCCGGAACACACTACAATTAATGAGGTGCCCCGTGAGTGTTTGATAATCTTGCGATTGCGCCATAAGATTCATGCGCATTCCACGCCAAGTCGACCACGTGAGTGTAACGCGATCAGCATTATCAACAATGCTTGAGACCAAGGCCGAGGTTCGCTGATGGGTGAGGCATGCCTTGCGGGCGCCAGCAGTGTCTGCGGACTTGGGAAGTGGAGCACTAAGCAGAATGTCCAGCAGGTAGTCCCATATTTCCTGTGACTCCAGCAAGGCGTTGAGTTCAGCAGAGATTTCACAACGTGTATTGGTGCCTACCTGCTGATCAAACAGCAGCAATGCAAACTCCAATGCAAACGAATTCTCTTCGGCAACTTCCAACTGCTCTAGAACATCATTCTCTGTCCGTCCTGCGACCAACTGAGCATCCGGATATCGCGACAGAAATGCTCCAACGGAGACGACACTCCCGTTCCCTTCGCCCGGTGACAATAAGGCTACATCGGAGCCGTCTTCGGTGACCCAACCGACCACGCGATCAACTGGTGCGATTAGCGCGAGTGGACTGTGATGATGACTCATGACTTAAATTCCTCAATCGGAAGACTGGGCTGCTTTTCCCGAATTGCCTGTAACAGCAAACGCTCTTTCTTGCGATGTTTGCTTATATTAACCCGAACCACACCAAACGTGCGCGCCGTCATTGGGCCATACACGTGGACTTCGACAAATTTATCTTGTACTGGATCGCCGACAATTTGAATCAGTGTACCAGGAAAATCTGATTCTTTGCACGCCGGATCCAATCGTTCCTCGACCATAGAAATGCAAAGCTTGTGCCGTTCGGCCCAGCCGGACCGCAAAAACTTCTCAAAAGTATGGTTTTTCTTGAATAACACTGCCGTGTTTCCCTCAAAACATGAGGCTCGGTGAGAGATCATGTCTGTAGCAAGCTGGACGATGCAGTCACCATAACTTTCCAGTCCATGCCCATCTATCGACAGGCAAGCGTAGTGTAGTTTGTCAATGTTGTGGTGGTCGCCCAACAACTCGATCTCCGCCTGTGGTCGCAAGCGAGCCCAGTCAAATGGTTCGTTCGCCGGCGTGTCTGCTCGTAGTTTCAGGCGTTCCAGATCGTAGTATGTTTCGAAAATATCCGTGGTGGACGCAATCGCTCGGTGCAGCTTCAGAACCGGACAGGCAAAAACGGCGACACTCGATTGACATGCCACAGCGAACAACCTTGCGGCGGCTTCTGCGCCCCGGAGTTTTGCGTTGTTCATCGCCGTCTCGTATCTCTCTTCCAGCTTTTTTCGTTCAATCGGCGTCTGGGCAAGATCGACGTTCGGAAAGAATAGTCCTCGCCCGCAATGAGGACACGTTTCCCTGCTCAAAGGCATTTCATTCGAGCAACTTGGGCAGATTCTGGACACTATTGATCTTCCTGAATTTCTCGTGGGACTTGAAGAATCGGATCCAATTCAAACTGTCTTAAATCGTAGCTCAACTGTCTGAGAAACGGTGTGCTTACTTCGGCCCGTCAGTTCTTGGCTGGTGAATATGTGATGGCCAGTTGGCTGCGTCCCATTGGGCCATCGGGACGAAGTTGCCGGCGTCATCGGTGGGGGGGGCCGGGCGGTGGATCGAGGCGGATTTGGTATGGTTGGCCGGTGTTGATGGCGGTTTGCATTTCGTCGTAGATTGAGAGGATGGTGTCTTTGGTGATATAGGTGCCGGGTTGGGAGATGTTGCCGTTTTCATCGGTGATGGTGGTGCGTTTGATGTCTTTGCGTTTGACGATGGGGACGGTGTCGAGGATGTAGGCGCTGTCGAGTTCCGCGCGGAGCAGGAGGCGACGCTCCTCGTCCCATCGAAACGGATTTGACTCAGGCGGCATTGGGAGATACCCCAACTTCAAAGAATTCACTTCTTGCCCTTTTTGTCATTTTCGACTTCGCCTGCGGCCTTGAACTCGTCATATGCCTTTTCCCAATTGACTTCAGGATAGGCTTTCTTCACTGCGTCAAAGAAGTCGGGGTGATTTAGGGTTTCAAAAGTGACGTCCTTGAATCGGACTTCGAGCACCATCTTGCGGACAAGTTTATCCGCCGTCGGAAACACCTTATTCAATTCGTTTTCGAGCCAATCGAGGATGTCCTCTTCAGTGGGCTTACCGAACAGGGACTGACCGTTCAGTGCGTCGGGCGGCTTCGCTTGGGCAAGCGGCAAGTAATGGTCAACCACTTGTTTCTTCGATTCATCGAGACACTTTTGAAGGTCAGACGAAATCTTTGCTCGATGTTTCTCCAGATTGTCGCGGAACTCTTCGATTCGCTGATTCAGACACTGTTTCTCACTCTTCAACACAACACGCCCATGATCTTTGCCGAGTGACGGAGTGAGGTCCTTCCGGATTTCATTTAACTCCGTTTCGAGGGCCTCTGACGAAAAGGAGCGGCTCTTTTCAATGAGATCGAACGTGGACTGCAATCGCCCTTCGAATTCGGTTGATGAGCCAAGACCTTGGAGCGATTTGGGGATGCGAATTCGATGCCGCTGGATTGCGGCACCTGTCAAACTGAGTTCGACATATTGAAGGTACGGCTCGAACACTCGCACCTGCCGCGCAATATCGAATTGCACGGGCGGAGCTTGGGCGATCGCCTCTTTGACTTCGTTAAAGTGCGCAACCTCGATCGGCTGCGTGCTGACATCTAACGGCGTTGCGGCAATTTGCGTCGCTTCCTCTTTGGTGGCAGCATTCTGAATGGCTTCTTTGCGAGCCGGTGGGCAGAGGCGAATTAACAGTTCGCTAACCTGGCTCGTTGCGAGACGCAATGCGTTGGGAGTCTCGTCGCTGTGCGGTTCCGATTCGAGGTAGAGCGCAGTGGGTGTGAAAACCCAACCGCTTTGATCAACAAGCAAGACCGAGCTTCGGAAGCCAGCAAAATGCACGGGTTCGATTCCGTGCTCGCGTAGTTTTTCGACGGCTTCGAGTTTGCCGTAACCCATGCGCAAAGTCTTTTCGTTGAAGTCGAGATTGACGGTGAATGAAACCGTTGGCGACTTCTGCTTGAGTTCAACCATCGCTTCCGCGACTTCGTCTTGGATGCCAGGAGCGGCATAACAGACATGGCGAGTCGCATGGCCAATCAGTTCGGCGATCCGTCGCGATGACAGTGCAATGAACAACGATGACGGACTCATGAATTAGCCTTTGGGTGGATGTGCCACTCGCGGATCTGCCGGTGGGGGATTGAGGCGGGTTTGGTAGGGGTGGCCGGTGTTGATGGCGGTTTGCATTTCGTCGTAGATGGCGAGGATGGTGTCTTTGGTGATGTAGGTGCCGTGTTTCGCGGTGTCTTTGCGTTTGACGATGGGTAAGGTGTCGGGGATGTAGGCGGCGGCGCGAGTGGGTCGGGAAGATACTGCATATAGGATTCGACTCCTAGTTGTCGAGTTGCTCAGCAAGCCATTGGCGATCTTCGTCCGTGATGATCGCACGACAGTTGCCGGCTTTGTCCTCGAACACGATTGTCCGAACGCAAAGCGGTTCGTTTGAAAACTTCTGTTGCTTCGTTTGTCCACTGAGGAAATCATTGATGGGTGGCAATTCGTTTTCCATTTTGCGAATGACTTCTTCAAATAACAGCGAGTCTGGATCTCCAACAGCCTGCGGCGTCGCGAACCCCGATTTCGTGGTTCCGTCGGTATACTGCAATGCGAAGCGATCTGGAACCGGGACGCGATGGGCACAACGAAAGTCGTGACGCGCGAGTTCGCTCAGTGTCGCGAGTTTCTTGTCGTCATCACCGCTGAGCCAATATGCACGACCCGCAAGCATGTAGATCAGTCCCGTTGTCGAATACTCAAATGCCCACAAATTTGCCGTCAGTTCCGGATTGGTCCCGGTTACCTCTAGCTCATCCTCTGCGTCTGGTTCCTCGTCAACGCGAGAATCACCCTCATCCTCGTCTTCCTCCAGCGAATTTTCGGACACGTCGATTTCTTCATCTTCGGCGATCTCTTCCAGCAAGGGGTTGTCATCGTCGTTGACGGTGAGCTTGTATCCTGGTTTGGACAAGTCAATCTGCGTGACCTCATGCTCGAACGGCTGAGCGTCGTCCACAAGACCTAGTTGATCCAGGAAAACCGCGTGATCCGTTTCACATCCAGGCGCTGCTTTCCAGTCCATCGCGATGAAGGAATCGCCATTGGTAGAATCGCGGTAGAAGTAGCCCCTGGACGTGATCGTGATCAGCATCCCTTCAATTTCCACTTCCCACCAGTGATAGATTTTGTGTTCTTCACCCTGGCCGTGGAACCATCGACACGGGCCAGTGAGCGTGATCGAAACATTCATCTCGCTGCTCGTGTTCGGGAGACGCTTGAGGACGTGTAGCGCTTTGGAAATCGAAACGATTTCCGCTGGAGAAACAAACGGAGCGCGAATGATCTTTTCCAAGAGCTGGATCGCGGCCTTAACCACTATCAGGTCGCTCGAACCTAGCTCGTATTCTTCAGCTTCAAAGTTTTCGTCGTCGTCGTCATCAAAGTCGTTGCTCATTCGTCAGTCCTTATTTCTCGGCGGATGTGCGACAGCCGGGTCGGCTGGTGGCGGGTTGAGGCGAGTTTGGTAGGGGTGGCCTGGGCTGACGATTTTCCTGAGGATTAGGGAATTTGGGTAGAATTAGGTTTAAAATATTGTTGCGCCCATCGTAGAGTTGGATGTCTTAATCCCCAACGCGATGGAACGCAACAATGGATACATCATACTACACATTGGCTCGTGTTTTCAAATCCCGTC